>Ga0078972_1000154_pt1 | contig 278539 bp, 222 predicted proteins | sample YelNatPaOPGAMG01_FD_67568 | JGI IMG/M metagenome (GOLD analysis project Ga0078972, IMG submission 67568) | Hot spring thermophilic microbial communities from Obsidian Pool, Yellowstone National Park, USA - OP-RAMG-01 (SPADES assembly) (version 2) | ecosystem: Environmental > Aquatic > Thermal... | reverse complement strand
AAAATACGGACTTAATTTTTTAAATTCTAAGGAAAAACTCAGAAATTCTACTATTATTGACTGCGGAGCATATATAGGAGATTCTGCTTTTGTTTTTAAGAAAGAATTAAACCCTAAAAAGATTATTTGCATAGAACCCGATGAAAAAAATTTTGATATTTTAATTGAAAATATAAAATTAAATAATTTAGAAGAAATCATTCCGATTAAGAATGCTATTGGTGAAAAAGGTTCTTGTGGCGATATTTATTTATCTGGATCGGACAGTTATATTTCAGAATCAAAAAACGGGAATATACAAATTTCTACCATTGATAATTTAATTTTTGATCAGTTAAAAATTGAAAACGTTGGTTTGATAAAAATGGATATTGAAGGATTTGAATTTTTAGCAATAAAAGGCGCAGAAAAAACGATTAAAAATTTTAGGTCTATCCTCAACTCTATCTGTAGGCGATGCGGAATCTTTAGATTTTCCAGATGACTTTTTCGATATTGTTTATTCATGGGGCGTTTTACATCATACTCCTGATACCGCAAAAGCCGTGTCAGAAGTATATCGAGTTTTAAAACCGAAAGGAAAAGCACTAATTATGTTGTATCATAAGTGGAGTCTGGTTGGTTTTATGCTTTGGACTCGTTATGCCTTATTAAAATTACAACCATGGCTTTCTTTAACTTATGTCTATTCAAATTATTTAGAAAGCCCTGGAACAAAAGCTTTTTCAAAAAAGGAAATATATAAATTGTTTAGTGCATTTAGCGAAATTAATGTTAAAACTGTACTTACTCACGGAGACCTATTGGAGTCAAATGTAGGTCAAAGACATCGAGGAGTAATTCTTTATATAGCTCGTCGTATTTGGCCTAAATGGTTTATAAAAAAATTTCTCAATTCTTTTGGTCTTTATTCTTTGATAAAAGCAATAAAATAATTACTAAAAATATTTTGAAACAGATTGTGCAAAATTTGAAGGGGGGGAGAAGGGAAATAAGAGATGTTCCTAAGCCATTGGTCAGGGACGGGTATGTTCTTATACAAAATGCTTTTTCTTTGATTTCTTCAGGAACTGAAAGAAGCACAATTGAACTTGCTAAAAAGTCATTAATTGGAAAAGCAATTGACAGACCTGACCAGGTTAGGCGAGTTATTGAAAAACTTCGAGATGATGGGTTCTGGACAACCTTTCAGCAAGTGATGACCAAACTTGACCAACCAATGCCATTAGGTTATTCAAGTGCTGGAAAAGTTATTGCCTGTGGAGAAGGAGTTCAGGGATTAAAACCGGGAGACTTTGTTGCATCCAATGGACCACACGCTGAATTTGTTTGCGTTCCTAAAAATTTGTGTGCAAGGGTTCCAGAAGGAGTTTCACTTGAATTATCAGCATTTTCAGTGCTTGGAGCAATAGCCCTTCAAGGAATAAGGTTATCCAAACTTGAAATTGGTTCAACCGCATTTGTAATTGGTTTGGGATTAATAGGACAGATAGTAGTATCTATTTTAAAAGCTGGAGGAATTCGGGTTATTGGAACAGACCCAGACAAAAAAAGATGCGAACTTGCTCTAAAAATGGGCGCTTACATTGCTGAGCCGTCCATTGGAGCCAAAACTGTTGAAGAAATAACCTCTGGTTTAGGTGCCGATGCTGTTATAATTACAGCATCCACTGATTCTAATGAACCAATAGAAGTTGCAGTTAATGCAGTTAGGAAAAAAGGAAGAATTGTTTTAATTGGTGTAGTTGGCTTAAACTTAGATAGACGCCAGTTTTATTTCAAAGAATGTGAATTTGTTGTTTCTTGTTCCTATGGAGCAGGTAGATATGACCCAATATACGAAGAAAGAGGGGTCGATTATCCCGCTCCTTATGTTAGATGGACTGTAAAAAGAAACATGGAAGCAGTCCTCGATTTAATGACAAGAAAACAGATTGATTTATCACCCTTAATAACTCATAGATTTCCATTCGAAAAAATTGAAGAAGCATACGAAATTCTTCTCAAAAACAAAGAACCTCACCTTGCAATTTTACTTGAATATTCTCAGAAAGAAAAACCCGAAGAAATAATTAAAAATAAAGAATTAATTAAAACCACAACATTCCCGTCTAATGGTGAATTCGCCACGAATATCACCATTAAAAAAACAATTTCTGGTAAAATCAAGGTAGGATTTCTTGGAGCTGGTAATTTTGCTACATCAGTTTTAATTCCTTTGCTTCGAAAGTGTGGAAAGTTTGAACCTTATGCAATCGTTTCAGCATCCGGACTTTCCGCAAGTTGTGCAGCTAAGAAATTTGGTTTCAAAGAAACGCTGGAAGATGAAGAAACACTTTTAGAAAAAAAAGATATTGATGCTATTTTTATCTGCACCCGACATAAAAACCATGCCAGACAAGTAATCAAATCCTTGCAAGCCGGGAAGCATGTTTTTGTAGAGAAACCACTTGCGTTAAATATTGAAGACGTTGCATCCATTGAAGAAGCAGTGAAAAATTCCTCTGGTTTGATTTTAACTGTGGGATACAACAGAAGATTTTCACACTGCGCCAGAGTTTTAAAATCATTCTTCAATGATGTCTATGAACCCTTATCAATTTGCATTAGAATGAATGCGGGCTCTCTTCCACCAGAGCACTGGACTCAGGAACCGGAGGAAGGAGGCAGGATAATAGGAGAAGCATGCCACGCAATAGACCTTGCAACTTTCATTGCTGGAAGTAATCCTGTTAAGGTTTTTGCTGAGTCTGCAGGGAGCAATTCCACACTGCAAATAACTGATGATAGATGTTTCATCACACTTTCTCACAAAAATGGTTCAATATCATCAATAGCATATCTTGCGGGTGGGGACAAAACATTTCCTAAAGAAAGAATTGAAGTTTTTGGAGGGGGAAGAGTGGCTGTGATTGAGGATTTTAAAAAAACTATAGGAATAAAAAATGGAAGGCCAACTACCCTCTGGTCTGGGCTTCGAGATAAGGGTCATGAGGAAGAACTAAAAGCATTTGCAGATTCAATTTATAAGGGAAACGGAAATTTTCCAATTCCATGGGAAACACTTAAAGCTGTTTCGCTTGCCTCAATTCTTGCTGTTCGAAGTATGAAGGAAGGATTTCTTTTTGAAATTCCTGAAAATTTATGAAGAAAGACAATTTTCAGATAGACCTTGTTGCAGGTGCGAGACCGAATTTTATGAAACTTGCACCTGTAGTATCAGCCCTTAATCGTTTTCCTCAGATAAAAATAAGGATAGTTCACACCGGACAGCATTACGACAATGGAATGAATGAAGTTTTCTTTAAGGAACTTGAAATTCCAGAACCTGCAATTAATCTCGGAGTTGGCTCAGGAACCCATGGTTTTCAAACCGCAAGAATACTCGAAAGATACGAAAGTTTGCTTATGGAAACTCCAAAACCCCAGATGGTTATCGTCTTTGGAGATGTAAATTCAACAGTTGCATGTGCCCTTGCAGCAGTAAAACTTTTAATTCCGGTTGCTCATGTAGAGGCCGGGTTAAGAAGTTTCGATAGAACTATGCCTGAAGAAATTAACAGAGTTTTAACTGATGCCATTTCAACCATTCATTTTGTATCAGAACCAAGTGGAATTGAAAATCTTAAACGAGAAGGAATCACAGGAGAAAATGTTAGATTCGTAGGTAATGTTATGATTGATACTCTTACAAAAAACCTTGAGAAGGCAAAAAAACTCAAAATGCCCGATAAACTTGGTCTTATTCCCCAAAATTATGGTTATATTACAATTCATCGCCCATCTAATGTTGATGATACATCAACCCTAATTCGATTGCTTGAAACACTTCAGAGCATTTCAAAGCAAATTAAACTTGTATTTCCTATGCATCCCAGAACAAAACTCGCAATTGAACGCATTCAATTTAAATTTCCGTCTGAATCAGAAAAATCAATAATAACTCTTCCACCTCTCCCGTATATTGAAAGCCTGGGGCTAATTTCTTCAGCAAAATTTGTTATGACAGATTCAGGTGGGATACAGGAAGAAACAACATTTTTAGGAATACCATGCATAACATTAAGGAAAAATACAGAACGACCCGTAACAGTAGAACTTGGAACGAATAAACTTGTGGGTAATGACCCGGAAAAAATTAATAAAGCAGTTAATGATATCATTAATGGAAACTGGAAAACAGCACAAAGCATACCACTATGGGATGGAAAAGCATCTGAAAGAATTGCAGAATATATTTTTGAATGGCTCAAAAATCAAAAAAATTAAAATTAAAAATCCTAAGTTATGATTCAAAATCCCCTTCTTTATTATCACACCATTCGTTTCCTCAAACCTGAACAAATTCTCAATCGATTCCATCGTTCAATTCTAAAACATTTTTATGATTTTCCATCTATTCAAGAAGAAATTGCACTTAAAGACAGGAAACCATCCCTACCGACTTTATCGGGAAATAATCAAAAAAACACTTTTGATGGGAAAAAATTTAATTTTTTAAATCAAACTATTCCCTTTGAAGGGAACAATTGCTGGGAACCAGAGGGAGCATCTAAATTATGGATATATAATCTTCATTATTTTAAATATATTCACACATTAGATTCACGATTGGCGTATGAACTAATAACTAACTGGATAAAATCACAAACCAGTATTAAAAGAATTGGCTGGGAACCTTATCCAATTTCAATAAGAGTAAGAGAATGGATTGAATGGCTTGAATCAAATCCCGAATTACCAGAAAATGAAAAAAAATATATTTGTAAAAGCATTGTAATTCAAGTTGAAATATTAAAAAAATTTTTGGAATACCATTTGCTTGGTAATCATTTGCTTGAAAATGCAATAACATTATGCTGGGCTGGAGTAAGTTTGGATTGTAGATATTCAAAAGAGTGGATAATTACAGGAAAAAAAATTTTAAGCAAACAACTTAAAGAACAGATTCTTGATGATGGGACTCATGAGGAAAGAAGCCCAATGTATCAGGCAATACTTGCAGAAAGCCTCCTGAGACTGGCAGAAGTAGCGCAAAAATATAATAATTCAGATGCTAAAGAAATTTTTGAATTGTCATTAAATTATGGCAAAATTTTATTGAATTCATTAAAAAACTTAGTTCATCCAGATGGTGGATACGCTCTGCTTAATGACACTGCATCAGGAGTTGCCCCTTCTTACAGTGAAATCGTTAAAAGATTTTCGAATCTGATTAATTGCAATGAGCAATATTCCTTGCAATCAAAGCCATTTACATGGAATTTAGATGATGCCGGGTATATGGGATATTATTTTGGTCAGGGAAGTTATTTTGTTTTCGATGCAGGACCAATTGGACCTGACCATCAACCTGGGCATGGACATGCTGATATGCTTTCTTTTGAATTGAGCCATAAAAATAGAAGAATATTTACTGATACAGGAATATTTACTTATGAAAACAATGAGAAAAGATTATATGATAGAGGAACAAAAGCGCATAATACAATTCAAATAGATAATCGGAACCAAAGTGAGATTTGGTCAGCTTTCAGGTGCGGTAAGCGTGCAAGGATATTAGAAAAATCTTTGTATTCTGCCCCTGAGTCTGTTTCTTTTTATGGTTCTTATAAAGGGATTGGCGAATTTTTCGGCAAAAAAGAGATTCACAGAAGAGAAATTTGCTTTAAAGGAAAGGAAATATTATTCCACGACTCCATTTCCTTTCAGGGAAACCATACAGCCCGTTTAAGATTGCATATTGCACCCGAACTTAAATTAAAAAGAAAAAATGATTCTATCGAAATATATGACGGCACAGAAAAAGTTGCTACTGTTTTGAGCAGAAATTCTGACTGGAATCTGGAAGATAGCCCCTATCATCCTGATTTTGGAATCGAAATTACAAGAGCATGCCTTGTTTCTAAAAAAACTTTTAACTCCAAATGTGAATTTATCTGGTCAATTATTCTTGAATAAAAATGCGAATTTTATTTTTCACACATTACTTTCCACCAGAAGTAAATGCACCCGCAAATCGGACTTTTGAACATTGCAGAGAATGGGTAATTTCAGGGCAGGAAGTTCATGTAATAACATGCATACCAAGTCATCCTCGTGGAATTCCTTTTCCGGAATACAAACCATGCTGGTATATGCATGAAGTAATGTCAGGAATAAATGTCCATAGAGTATGGACATATCTTAGTCCAAACAGGGGTGTATTTCGCAGGTCTCTCAATTATATTTCATTTGTTCCAACTGCAGTCTTTAGAGCTTTAAGATTAGGCAAATTTGACATTATTATTGCCACATCCCCCCAATTTTTTTGTGCCGTTGCCGGCTGGATAACTGCCCAGATTAAAGGAATTCCCTGGATTTTCGAATTGCGAGACCTTTGGCCTGATACCATTTCAGCCGTTAATGCCATTCGAAACAATTATATTTTAAAACTTTTAGAAAAATTTGAACTTTATCTTTACAAAAAAGCAACTGGTATTGTTTGTGTAACTCGCTCATTTATAGAAAATTTAAAACTAAGAGGAATTGTCGAAAATAAACTCAAATTTATTCCAAATGGGGTCATTATAGAAGATTGGGCTAATGGAGAAAGAGATTATATACGAAAAAAATTAGAGGTCAATGATAATGAGATATTAGTAGCATATATTGGCACCATTGGAATGTGTCATGGACTTTCCACACTCATAGATACCATTGAAATAATTTCCAAAACAAATAGTTCAGTTTCAAATAAAATTAAACTTTTAATTGTTGGAGAGGGTGCCGAATTTGAATTATTAAAGCAATTATGCGAAAAAAAATCTTTTAAAAATGTTATTTTTACTGGTCTAATTCCTCATTCACAAGTAAAAGATTATTTGGCAGCTGTTGATATCTCTATAGTTATGTTAAAAAATCAACCCTTATTTAAAACAGTTCTCCCATCAAAAATGTTTGAATCTATGGCAGCGGGGAAGCCTATAATTCTTGCTGTTGATGGAGAAGCCAAAGATGTATTGGAAAAATCTAAAGGAGGGGTTTTTGTTCCACCAGAAAATTCTAAGGAAATTGCTAAAACAATCTTAGAATTATCTGAAAATCGTAATTCCATGGTAGAACTTGGTAAAAATGGACAATCATTTGTATCAAAAGAGTTTAATAGGAAATACTGGGCAAATATTTATTTAGAATATCTTAAACAATTACTATAAAATAAAAAATTAATAAAATAATTATTCAATATTTTAATTTTCTTATTGGAACTTCATTCCAATTAATTAATTCATCTGCCATGCCAATGCTTATAAATTTGTATTTTTTCAATAATTTCTTAAACTTTTCAAATGAATTATTCAATCCATAGTAGAATTTAATTTTACGCAATATTGGAATATCATTGATTCTGGGTTGGGTAGGGTCAAAATCTCTTGGATGAAAATATGTAATTACATAATCGCTACTTTTAACAAAGTATTCAAATACTTTTAGCGGAATAAATCTAAAATAACCTCCTCCACTAAAAGGAATTCTAAAAATTCCATATTTGTATATACTAATAGGAAATTCTTTAATTAGATTGTTGTTTTCTTCGAATAAAAATGGTTTATATAAATTGAAACTCTTTATTCCTCCATGGCTTCTTGAAGCTGGAAAAATGCTTGAATCAAATTTTATTCCACATTCTCCTAAAACTTTAATTGCCCACATAGAATTTTCCTTTATTGAAAATCCAGGTGCCCGAAAATAAATGACCTGGTCGTTAATTATATTTTGTAAAGTTTCAATTGAATCAATTAAATCTTTTCTAAATTGTCTTTGGTCCATCTTATAAATAAGAATATGATTTTGTGAATGACTCCCAATTTCATGCCCCTGCTTCTTAATCAGCTTTATTAAATCTGGATATCTTTTTGCTATCCACCCCAGAATAAAAAAAGTTGCTTTAATATTGTTTTTCGATAATATTTCTAAAATTTTGTTAGTATTATCATATATTCTAATTTCATATTTTTCCCAGGAATTTATATTAGGTAATTTTGGGACATCAAGTATATGAAACCACTCTTCCAAATCTACAGTGATAATTAGTAACCTTTTACCAGAATCTTTTTCCATTCTTTAAAAATTCTTTTATATCTTTTTTTGTTGGGAAAGAATAATATTTCCCGTTTCCTATTTGTTTAATTCTTTGAAAATTTCCTGAATGAAGCATATTTATTCCCTCTAAAATTAAATTCATACCTATGTTTTTAGTTTTAATTATTAGTTTTTCAAGAGTGTCTTCTTTTTCAATTAATATTGTTTTTTGAATTAAAATATCACCAGTATCTATCCCTTCATCCATAAAAAATAAAGTAATACCAATTTTCGATTCATTATTTTTTAAAGCCCAAAAAACAGGCATTAGTCCTTTGTATTGAGGAAGCAAAGCAGTATGAAGATTTAAACAGCCAAGCTTAGGTATTTCTATAAGTTGCTTTTTAAAAATCTGATTTGATGATATGCTAATAATTAAATCTGGTTCCAAAGATTTTATATAATTAATCGATTCAAGTGAGTTTAAATTTTTATTGGGTAATCTAATTTCATTTATTCTGTATTTTTTTAATATATTTCTGATCAAATATTTTCTGCTAAAAATTGTCGCATATATATACTTAAAAGCATATCTTAAAAAAAATTTTAATCCAAATACATTGTAACTTCTTATAATTCTTTTTATAATTGATTTTGGCTTTCCAAAAGGGGAAAATCCTGAAATTATTACTCCTATAATTTTTGAATGGTCAGGAAAATTAGAGAAAAGATAATCGAAACTTTTACCAAGGTAAAAAACATCGTTTTGTGTTATAAAAATTATTTTCATGTTATTTACTTTTTTTTATTGAATGCCATAATGTATAAGAAATATTAGAAATACTACTCCATTATCAAAAAAATTGTCAACTGTAAAAAATTTTCTTTGTTTCTTGAAAAGAATATAAAACTAAAATAAATAGGTTAAACTTAAAATAAAATGAGATTAGGGAATAAAAATGAAAAAATCAATCAGTGTAATTGGGACGGGATATGTGGGATTGGTTACGGGGGCGTGTTTTGCGGAAATCGGGCATAAAGTCGTATGTCAGGATATGGATGAAAGGAAGATTTCGATTTTGAAAGAGGGTGGTATTCCTATATATGAGCCGCATTTAAAAGAACTGGTAAATAAAAATGTTGGTTCGGGTAGGCTTTCTTTTATTTTTGATATTAAAGAAGCAATTTTGTCATCGGATGTGATATTTATTTGCGTTGGAACTCCACCACTTGAAAATGGTGAAGCAGATTTGTCAGCAGTAGAAAACATAACAAGACAGGTTGCTGAAATATCAACATCCTATAAACTTGTGGTTGAAAAAAGCACAGTGCCAGTGCAAACTGGCGAATGGATTAAAAAGACTCTTGAAATTTACAAAAATAAAAAAGATTTTAATTTCGATGTAGCATCTAACCCTGAATTTTTAAGAGAAGGTAAGGCGGTTTATGATTTTCTGCATCCTGACAGAATTGTGGTTGGAGTGGAAAATGAAAGAGCCTTAAAAATACTCAAAGACATTTATGCTCCTATAATAAACCATTCTTTCGAATGTCCAATTCATGAAAATTGCAATCAAAAATCCATCCCTTTTATTGTAACCGATGTAAAAAGTGCGGAATTAATTAAACATGCTTCAAATTCGTTCCTTGCTACAAAAATAAGTTTTGTTAATGCAATAGCAGACATTTGTGAAAAAGCAGGAGCAGATGTAGAAAATGTGGCTTATGGAATGGGACTTGACCCAAGAATAGGAAGGGATTTTCTTAATGCTGGGGTTGGTTTTGGAGGTTTTTGCTTACCGAAAGATATTCAGGCATTTATAAAAATTGCAGAGAAACTCGGAATTGATTTTCGGTTACTTAAGGAAGTGGAAAGAATAAACGAAGATAGAATTAAAAATTTTATAGAAAAAATTAAAAACCACATCTGGATTATAAAAGGTAAAACGCTGGGAGTGCTTGGGCTTTCTTTTAAACCAGATACGGATGACATTCGATTTTCCCCTTCATTAAAAATTATAAAGGAACTACTGAATGCAGGTGCTACTATAAAAACCTACGACCCAAAGGCTATGAATAAAGTAAAGGAAATCTTTCCTGATATTATTTATTGCGATAATGCTATGGAATCGGCTAAAGATAGCGATGCACTAATAATTGTAACAGAATGGCAAGAATTTAAAGAACTGGATTATGCTAAAATAAAATCATTAATGAAGCGACCCCTTATTTTTGATGGCAGAAATATGCTCGATAAAAATAAGATGTTGAGTTTGGGCTTCGAATATATTGGCATTGGGAGGTAATGATGAATATTTTAATAACAGGTGGGGCAGGGTTCCTCGGGTCGCATTTATGCGACAGGTTAATTGAAGAAGGGAATTATGTTATTTGTATGGATAATCTCATAACTGGAAATTTGAATAATATTTCACATCTTTTTGGAAATCCTAATTTTAGATTCGTAAAATATAATGTAACAGAATATCTGCATGTAGACGAGAAACTTGATTATGTTTTGCATTTTGCTTCCCCTGCAAGTCCTGTTGATTATCTTCAATTTCCAATTCAAACTTTGAAGGTTGGAGCACTGGGAACTCATAAAGCTCTTGGTCTTGCAAAATCAAAAGGTGCTAAATTTCTGCTGGCTTCAACATCCGAAGTTTACGGAGACCCTTTGGTGAACCCCCAACCCGAAAATTACTGGGGAAATGTCAATCCTATTGGACCGAGGGGCGTATATGATGAGGCAAAAAGATTTGCTGAAGCATTAACAATGGCATACAATCGTTACCATGGAATGGATACAAGAATAGTTAGAATCTTCAATACATACGGACCGAGAATGAGACCAAATGACGGGAGGGTAATATCGAATTTTATAAATCAAGCACTAAATAATGAACCCTTAACTGTTTTTGGAGATGGCTCCCAAACAAGGAGTTTCTGTTATGTATCGGATTTAATTGAAGGGATTGTTAAATTAATGAAATCCGACTTTCATGACCCAGTAAATATTGGGAATCCTACAGAAATGACAGTTCTGGAACTTGCAAAAAAATAATTGAACTTGTTGGAAGCAAAAGCGAAATTGTGTTCAAACCTTTGCCTGTCGATGACCCTAAAGTCAGACGGCCTGACATTACTCGAGCAAAAGAAATTTTAAACTGGCAACCAAAAGTCAGCCTTGAAGAGGGACTAATAAAAACAATCGATTATTTTAGAAAAACAAATTAAATAATAGATGCTTAATTTTTCAAAAATTTCAAGCGATAGCATAATTGGGAAATTTTTGAGATTTCCACTTAAACTTCTTCCACAAAATATGATTGTCCCAATAATTCAAGGGAAGCTTAGAGGTAAAAAATGGATTGTTGGTTCAAGTAACCATGGTTGCTGGTTAGGTAGTTACGAATATGAAAAACAAGTTTTATTTTCAAAGATAGTTCAAGAAGGCTCTCGGGGGGTTGTCATGCAATTGTTGAAATTGCAAAACGAACTCCTCTAATAATGAAAATAATTAAAAATTTAAATTAAAAAACGAGGATTTGCTAAAACAAACAAAAAAGATAATGCAATAAAAAATTTAATAGAGTAAATAACAGAAAATTTTAAAATGATTGGAAATCAGAAATTCTTAGGAGCTAAAGAATATTTTATTCGTAGTTATTCGATGGGTTGCGAGATGACCAAAGAATTTATTGATAAAATATACTTGATTTCTCAGTTAGTTGTAGAAATTCAGGAGGAGTTGCAAGATATGGCAATAAAATTCGAGATAAAAGTGCTATAATGAGAAATAGAAGGAAAATAGGAATTGATTAGTTATGCAGGGATACAAGCCCGATGAAAATATAGATGTTTGAAAGATTAGATTATGCTTAATGAGCATGTTAATTATCTCCGCCCGTATTATTATACTAATCATCATCTGTTTTCGGTTTGAAATTGCCTTTAAATTTCCGAAATTCTTCTATCTCAATTATTTTAATAGAAAGTATGCTTTTGACAATCAGGAGACCTTAAATAATATCAAGAAAAAAACATAGAAAAATGATTACGAGATACGCTTTTTCAGGTCCAATGGAAGCGGAGAAGAACTTAGATTTTGAAAGGTTGAGGAATGTAAAAATATTTGCTTATTTATAAATGCTTTAACTAATTATAATGAGATTGATAATTTGGCTTGATTTTTAAACTGGAAGAATTTAGTTATGATTAATAGTGGTCAATCAATTTCAATAAAGAGTAGGGCGTCTTTCCAGATAATCCAAACAAAGTTTGGGTCGTTTCGAAAATGTACGATTAAAGATATATTTTTAATTTCCATAATTTTCATTATTAGTCGCTTATTATTTAGATATTTTCTTAGATTGAAATTTGATAGCTCAATCCTTGGAGGTTATCAATTTTTAGATCCTGCTTGGCTAAAGAAATTACATATTATTTACATTTTTAAATACTTGCATATGCAACCACCTCTATTTAATATTTTCACTTCTATTTCCTTTAAAATGTTTCATGATACAAATAAATTTTGGCAATTGATATTTTTTATTTTGGGTTTGATTAATTCGATTTTATTATATATTTGTGGAATTAGTTTAAACATAAATAGAATTTTATTGATTATATTTATATTTTTATTTTGGATTTTTAATCCATCAGTAATTCTTTATGAAAATTGGTACTTTTATACTTATCCTGCAGCTTTCCTATTTACAAGTTATATAACTTATTTTACTCTTGGAATAAAAAAAAATCATACTTTATGCTTTTTCTTATCATTTTTATCTCTTTCTATTCTTATTTACACAAGAGCTATATTTCAAATTATATTATTTCCTTTAATCTGGATTTTTATATTTTTATACGCAAGGCATAACTTTAAAAAAATTCTTTTAACTTCTTTAATTCCATTTTTATTATCTTTTACTTTATATTTGAAAAATTTTCTTATTTTTGGAATTTGCACCACAAGCAGTTGGCAAGGAATGAATTTATACAAAGGTATTTCAAAAGTATTATATATATTAGAAAAAGACGAAAACTATAAAAGTATTACTTTTAACCCAGTTGAAAATTATGAAAAATTTATTGATTTTAAAAAAACAAATGTCATGATTCTTGATGAAAAATATAAACCTTCTTTTAATGCTATAAATTTCAATCATATTATATATATTAAAGTTTCTAAAATGTTTATGGATAAATATTTAAAACATATATTTCAAAAACCTTATTTACCTGTTTTATCAATTTTGGCAGGACTTGCAATTTTTTCAAAGCCACCCTATGAATATATGAAAACGTGGTCAAATTTTAATTATCAAAAATTATGTAGAATACCTCTGTATTTTATTATTTATAATTTTTTAAACCTTTATTTTAAAGAAGTAATGAAAGCCTCACCATTTTTCTTTGTATTTTTAATTTTGGTTATTATTTATATGATACTATCATTTCACAGAAAAAATATAGAATTTAAAATAATATATGCAAATCTTATTTACTTTATGATAATTTCATCATTGGATGTTGGTGAAAATAATCGCTTTCGCTTTGAAATAGAAGGCATTTTGTTTATATGCATTTTAAATATAATTTTAGACATGGTTTCTAAGAGAAATTTTCATAAAAAAGTGCAAAATCTTTTAAATTGGTTGTCTAAAACTATTCGAATATGTCATAGGTCTGAAGGATAGTTTCATATTTGGATTACATTATTGTTTCCAATTTTTCCATGGCGCAGCTTCTACTTTTAAAATGGAAACGGATTATAAAGGGTTAGTCATTCTTTTCACTAAAGTGTTTGAGTATAATGAACCCTTTGAAAAATTTTATATAAATACAGTCTATCACAATTTTAATTTGAAGCAATGATTTTCGACATTTTTTATGAACTCGTTAAAAATTATATTAGTGTTTGCTATCCACATTATTATTAAATCGGTAGATAAAAGACTAAAAGCTGAAGCACTTGGAACTCATAAAGCTCTTGGTCTTGCAAAATCAAAAGGTGCTAAATTTCTGCTCGCTTCAACATCCGAAGTTTACGGAGACCCTTTGGTGAACCCCCAACCCGAAAATTACTGGGGAAATGTCAATCCTATTGGACCGAGGGGCGTATATGATGAGGCAAAAAGATTTGCTGAAGCATTAACAATGGCATACAATCGTTACCATGGAATGGATACAAGAATAGTTAGAATCTTCAATACATACGGACCGAGAATGAGACCAAATGACGGGAGGGTAATATCGAATTTTATAAATCAAGCACTAAATAATGAACCCTTAACTGTTTTTGGAGATGGCTCCCAAACAAGGAGTTTCTGTTATGTATCGGATTTAATTGAAGGGATTGTTAAATTAATGAAATCCGACTTTCATGACCCAGTAAATATTGGGAATCCTACAGAAATGACAGTTCTGGAACTTGCAAAAAAATAATTGAACTTGTTGGAAGCAAAAGCGAAATTGTGTTCAAACCTTTGCCTGTCGATGACCCTAAAGTCAGACGGCCTGACATTACTCGAGCAAAAGAAATTTTAAACTGGCAACCAAAAGTCAGCCTTGAAGAGGGACTAATAAAAACAATCGATTATTTTAGAAAAACAAATTAAATAATAGATGCTTAATTTTTCAAAAATTTCAAGCGATAGCATAATTGGGAAATTTTTGAGATTTCCACTTAAACTTCTTCCACAAAATATGATTGTCCCAATAATTCAAGGGAAGCTTAGAGGTAAAAAATGGATTGTTGGTTCAAGTAACCATGGCTGCTGGTTAGGTAGTTACGAATATGAAAAACAAGTTTTATTTTCAAAGATAGTTAAAGAAGGCTCTGTTGTTTATGATATTGGTGCACATGTTGGATTCTATACACTTTTATCTTCAGTACTTGTTGGACAAAAAGGTAAAGTAATTTCATTTGAGCCATTACCCGCAAACATTCAATATTTAAAAAAACATTTAGAAATAAATAAGTGTAATAATGTGGAAGTTATTGAAGCTGCAGTATCTAATGTTAGTGGAACATTTCCTTTTGAAGAAGGTTCCAGTTCTTCCCAGGGTAAATTATTCTTCCAAGGTCAATTTCATGTTAGATGTATTATTATTGATGAAATGGTTTCTACTGGTAGAATACCACCTCCAAATTATATGAAGATAGATATCGAAGGAGGTGAATTTAAGGCTCTGCTTGGAGCCAAGCAAATGCTTTTACAACATTATCCCACCATATTTCTTGCAACGCATGGAGAAGAGGTTCACAAAAATTGTTGTGAATTCTTAAAAGAAATCGGTTATAATTTGAAATCAATAAACGGGAAAAACATCTATGAAACTGATGAAATATTAGCCTTTAGGAAATGCTGAGATAGTTGTATTTATGCAGGAGAGGGTTGAGCATAAGGGGATGACAAATAGAAAAAATACCTGATTTTAATCAGCAGAAGTTCTGTAATAAATTCAAACCTCTTTCTTTTCTTTTAACGCCAAAGTTTCTTTATTGCTATTACTTATAGTCCATTCAACCAGCCTGGTTTTTTTTCATGATTATTCATAAAGCGTAGAGATTTTCTGGAATAACCGCAAATATTGTCTTCATTTAAAGCCCACTTTTAGAAATTTCATTCTAATCATTTTAAATCGGTTCTTTCCAGGATAATTTGAATTTGTGGATTCCTGCTTTCGCAGGAATGACAGTGCCATTTACAAAAAGGTATTCCTGCTGAGTTTGACCTTCGTGAAATTGGGGAAAGAGACGGCCAATTTTGTGGTCTTTTAGACTACGCTGCTATCGGACAAAGTTAAACTTTTTATAATTTTCGTTTTAAATCCAAATTATCACAGACAATTTGAATTGGCACTTTAAATTATCACAAACAATTTGAAGTAATAGTCCAAATTATCATATAATGTGAGTTATGGAAGAGAGGTTAATAGAAAGAATACTCGAAATTAAATTGCCACCCAACAGGTCTGCATTTTTGTGGGGTCCAAGGAAGACGGGGAAAACGACTCTACTAAAGCAGAAGTTTAAGGATGCCTTATGGATAGATTTGTTAGACTACAATGTGTATTTTGAGATTAACAAAAATCCAGCATATCTGAGACAGATTGTAGAAGCGAGCGGTAAGAGGGTGGTTGTTGTGGATGAGGTTCAGAAGATACCTGCAATCTTAGATGAGGTGCACTGGCTGATTGAGAATAAGAGGGTTCAATTCATTCTCTGTGGCTCCAGTGCAAGGAAGTTGAGGAGGGTATCCGGTGGACTTCTTGGAGGGAGGGCGTGGAGGTATGAACTATTCCCACTTGTAACTAAAGAGATTGGGTTTAAGAATATTGATTTAAAACGGATACTCCTGTATGGACTGATACCTGCCCATTACCTCTCACCCAATCCAGATATGGACCTAAAAGCCTATGTGAATGATTATTTAAAAGAGGAAATACAGGCTGAAGCGGTTGTAAGAAAACTATCCAATTTTTCAAGGTTTCTATACTACGCTGCCATTACCAATGCTCAACTCTTAAACTATTCTAATGTAGCAAGGGAATGCGGGGTTTCTGCGAAGACTGTGATAGACTATTACTGCATACTTGAAGATACCCTGATTGGAAGAACGCTTCACCCGTGGACGAAGAGAAAGAAAAGGAGGTTAATTGAAACATCCAAGTTTTATTTCTTCGATACCGGGATAATTACACCTCTGCTCAATAGAAAGGATATTGCAGAAGGAACTATGGAGTATGGATTTCTTTTCGAAAATTTCATTGTGAATGAGTGTTTTGCCTATTCGAAATACTCTCAAAAGGATTTTTCACTTTATTTTTATAGAACTGCTGCAGGGAACGAAGTGGACCTGATACTTGGAGAGGGAGAGGTTGCGATAGAGATAAAGTCTTCACCCTCCAATTATAAAATCAAGGGATTACACATATTCAATGAGGAGTTTAAGACAAAAAAACTGATTGTTATAAATACAGGGAAATTTAAGAGAAAAGATGGGAATATCCTCCATTTGCCTTTCACCGATTTCCTGAGGATGTTGTGGGAAGGGGAGATAATATGAATCATTATATGAAGGCAGCAGTATATGTATAGGTAGTTAGGGAGAGGGATTTATATGCCATTAGCATTGATTTTGTACCCACCTTAATTTCTTTTATCTGAATCGCTTATCTTGCCTCCAAATCGAAACTATTCATCCGAACCCATGCAGAACTAATTAACCCACCGGTAACATTCCTGCCTTCGCAGGAACAAGATTTACACTCGTAAAAACGGAGGCGGGAATAACACATTGGACACATTCCCTTACAAAATTTTGAAGGGTGGCAAGTGAAAAAGATTGCTCAAAATAATGAATTGAATTATAATTTTACTTGTTCTTTAAAGACAAAAAATGGAGTTTTTATATGAAGAGTGAAACCAATAAAACATTGGAATTATTAGCTAAAGAATTTAATCTTACAGAAGATATGCTCATCAAGGAAGGCTTGAAGATTTTTCTTGAAAGAAAACTGAGAGATATAAAGACAGAAATTTTCAAAATAACAGGGAAATATAATATTAAATCCATACAAGAATTTGAGGAGTTATACAAAAAAGGAAAGGTAGAAGAAAAAGATTCATGGGAGGACTATAAGAAACTGGACCACTTGGAATTCAAAAAAGACCAAATCGAAAAACTTTTATCAGAATTTGAATGATAGTAAATGTTAAAAAGCTTAAGCATATTGCTGAAATTGAATTCGGTGATATTGCTCAAGATGAAAACTTATATAGATAGAATAACTGTCAACCCTGAAATTATGCTCGGCAAACCAGTAATAAAAGGAACAAGAACTACAGTTGAGTTAATACTTAGAAAACTTTCAGAGGGGATGACAATAGAAGAACTCCTTGAAGCATATCCTCATTTAACAAAAGAAGACATACTTGCAGCATTAGAATATGCTGCAGATGTGATAAGCACGGAAAAATTAATTGTCCCTGAAGATTATCGTAGATGAAAATGTAGATTTTAGAATAAATTGATTTTTCCTAATAATTCATTTTTTTATCTTCATTTTTTTATATCTTATAAAAATAATATTACTATTTTCTTATGGTAGTATTTGACCTAATTTAGCCAACCTGCGGTCGGTTCAACGAGTATGCTTAAGGCACGACGGGAGATTGTTGAGGATTACCGCAAATACTTCCTTTCTTAAAGCCAGCCTTTAGAAATTTCATTCTAATCATCTAAAATCAGTTCTGTCCAGGATAATTTGAATTCGTGGATTCCTGCTTTCGCAGGAATGACAGGACTATTTCTCAATGCTTGCCCAGATTGAAACGGGGCAGGAAGGAAGAGTGCATTTCCGGAATGGAATCCTGCTTTCGCACGAATAAGGTTTACTTTTACAAAGGCAGGGGCAGGAATGACAGGTCCACTGAAAATTTTGACTGAAGTCAAAAATTTTTGCCAAAAGTTTTGACTGCGGTGTAAAAAAATGTCAAACTTTTTAAATGTATGAAAAAGAGATATTTAACAAAGCATATCCTTGAAGACCTGAAAGAAAAAATGGTTTTTGTTGGAGGTGCCAGGCAGGTGGGTAAAACATGGCTTGCAAAGTATATTGCAGAACATCATTTTTCTATTTTTGATTATTTAAACTGGGATTATAGAGAAGATAGAAAAAATATTATTGAAGCAAGGTTTAAAGGTAATTCGCAGATTATTTTATTTGATGAAATACATAAGTATAAGGATTGGAAAAATTACCTGAAAGGCATTTACGATAAACATAAAGATGTTTTTCGGATACTTGTTACAGGAAGCGCTCGACTCGATGTTTACAGGCATGGTGGTGATTCACTTTTTGGCAGGTATTATTACTATCGGCTCCATCCATTCAGTCTGGCTGAATTCTTAGAAAAAAATAATTCCTTTGTGCCTTATGAGGAAATCAAATTTTACGACCCTGACAGAAAAACTTACGAAGCACTAAATTTTCTGTTAAAGTTTGGTGGCTTCCCTGAGCCACTTTTAAAACAGAACGACACTTTTCTGCGCAGATGGCATAATCAGAGGGTTGAACGACTGGTGAAAGAAGATATAAGGGATATTGAAAACATAAGAGAGTTGTCACTTATTCAGGTTCTCGTTGATGTCCTTCCAGAGCGGGCAGGTGGGCTTTTATCCATTAACTCTCTTAGGGAAGACCTTTCTGTTGCTCACAAAACTGTTATGAAGTGGGTCGAAGTTCTTGAAAGATTTTACTACATTTTCAGGATTTACCCGTTTCATCATAATAAAATAAGGTCTCTCAAAAAGGAACCGAAACTTTATCTGTGGGATTGGTCCGAAATTAACAATAATGAAGGTGCAAAATTAGAAAACATCGTTGCATCTCATCTTTTGAAATTGTGCCATTACATGAATGATGTGGATGGATACAGGACAGAACTATACTTTTTGAGGGATCTTGATGGAAGGGAAGTTGATTTTTTGGTTACCGAAAACAGAAAGCCCTGGTTTGCAGTTGAAGTTAAGTCAACATCGAAGGAAATTTCAAAGACGCTGATGTATTTTGGACAGCGACTTAAGATACCTTTTCTATATCAGGTGGTAAATGAGAAGGATGTGGACATAAGGGTGGATAAAATAAGGGTCGTAAGTTTGGGAAAATTCCTTTTATCTCTTGTTTGAACATTTGATTTTGCACAGCAGGATTTAAAAAATTGGGCTTGATAAATCAAGCCCATACAAAATGATAATAATAAATTTTGCCTTATTGGACTGCCCAGGGATTCAGGAAGTAAATTTGCTGGCGGAGGTAAAAAGCAAAAAGAAATAAAGTTATAATTGACAAAATGGTCTATTAAATTAGAATATTTTTTGAAATTGCAATCTATCATGAATGAAATTTTAGTAAGGCTATACCATCAATATAATCCATTGTGGGAAAATAAAGAAATACCTTCAAAGTATCGTTTTCCCAACAGAAGAGAACTTTTGGACAGAATAGTAGAAGAGGGAGGACAAAAACAAAAAGTTATCAAGCCCTTCAAATAGAAAAAATGTTTAAATAAAAAATCATTGGTTAAAATGGTGTATGAAGAAGTATTTAAAGAATTTGAATTAAATGGTGTGCGATACATTGTTACTGGAGGGGTGGCAGTTAACCTCTACGGATATATAAGGCTAACCATGGACCTGGATATTATGGTTGATCTTTCAGAGGAAAATCTTATTAGAGTAGTAAATGTAATGCAAAAACTGGGATACACCCCAAAATTACCGGTAAAGGCTCAGGATATCGTATCGAAGGAAAATAGAGAAAAGTGGATAAAAGAAAAAGGTGCTGTTGTTTTTACTTTTATCGATTTAAAAAATCCATATAAGATTATAGACATATTTCTCATTAATCCGATAGAATTTGATGAAGCATATTCAAGAAAAGAGGTGCTTAATATTGGAGGAACAGTGATAAATTTGATTTCAATAGACGACATTATAAAAATGAAAAGTCGCACAGGAAGGCAAAGGGATTTTGAAGATATTAATCATCTCGAAAGGATTAAAATCTTAAAAAGGGGAGGTAAATAGTGGACCTCGAAGAACTATATAAATTTGCATACATAAAAAGACCACTAAATGAAATATACAGTGACCCATCAGAGGTGCCACAGGAATTTATTATTGAGTGGCTCAAAGATACTTATGATTATCAGAGACTACATTCAGACGATGAACTTAAGGAATTTCTCAAGTTTACACCTGAGCAAATATTAAAATGGCTTGAAGAAGCAATGATTTTTGTATGGAAGGCAAAAGGGGGAGGAGGGAGCAATAAGGAGGGGGGAGGGGGGAGGGGGGGTGAGGGGAGGTAGAGATGGCTTTGAGCCCGCTCAACGACCGAGATGTGATTAACGGAAAATGTAGATGATGTCCGTTTAATTTTTCTTGATTATTATTTCTGATAATATACAATAATTGTATATTATGGGAAACAGGGAACTTTCGTTAACGAAAAAGATTTTATTGCTTGTAGAACATCTTCCATATTTTACCATCGAAAATCTAAAGAATATCGGAGCTCCTCCTTATATGATGAGGATTGCACTATCGCGCATGGAAGAAAGAGAAGATATTTTCCGCCTTAAAAAGGGAATTTATACATCAAAAAAATTTGTTGAAAGTATCAAGGACCCCATGATTAGCACAGCATTTGGGGAGTTTATTGCCACTAAAATTTATGCTCCTTCTTATCTGAGTTTGGAATATGTGCTTTATGAAAACAATGTTTTGACTGAAATTCCTTTCAGTTTTACATTGATAACAAAAAACAAAACATATAGGGTTCATAATAATTTTGGTCAGTTTATCTATCACAAAATAAAAGATAAGATATTTTATGGCTACAGAACGGTCAAAAAAAATGGTTACATTTATTATAAAGCCGACAAAGTGAAAGCCCTTTTTGACTTTTTGTATTTAAGGAAAAACATAATTCTAAACCAGGAAATGGCTGAAGAACTGAGACTGAATTTAGAAGTTTTTAGTAAATCAGACATAGAGAAATTAAAGAAATATATCGAGGTGGAAGGCTCAAAGAAAATGAAAGAAATATTCAAATTCCTTTTTTAATATGCTTGATTTTATCAGAACAATACTGGAAGAAAAGAAATCCGCTTCAACTGTTTTTAAGCGGAATCTGGTCAAGGAATATCTCCAGTTATTGATTTTATCCTTTTTATATTCTCATAAAGAATATCGGAGTCTGGTTTTTTACGGGGGTTCCTGTCTTCGCCATTGTTATGATTTGCCGAGGTTATCTGAGGATCTCGATTTTGTTGATATTGAAAAACGGGTCAATCTTAATAAATTGGCTGATGACCTTCTTAATTTTTTCAAAAAAAAGCACAATCTCAAAATAAATACTAAAGTGCAAAAATTTAGATGCACTTTAAAATTCCCCATTTTACAGATACTTGGATTATCGGAACCTCATGAGACAAATTATTTGTTTTCTAAAATAGAGGTATATAAAGAATTTGAATTTTGCCATGAATATAATATTGAAATTAAGCCAATTTTTAAGTTAGGTGAGGCATTTCTTGTTAAGTCATTTGATTTACCTACTTTGATGGCGACAAAAATAAGGGCAATTCTATATAGAAAATGGGAAAAGAAAACGAAAAATGGCAAGGTTTTAGCTGAAGTTAAAGGACGGGACTATTATGACTTGATGTGGTATCTCGAGAAAGGTGTGAAACCAAATATGAAATGTATTGAAAATTTTCCAGATGAGAGAAGTTTGTATGAGCAACTTATTGAGATTGTCAGAAATGTAAATCCACAGAGCATTAAAAATGATTTAGAAGGTCTGATTGAAGAACCCGGGTTGGTCATTACATTGAAGGATAATATAAAAGAAATTATAATTTCATCAATTTCCAGGCGGTTGTAAGGTGGCAGGGGAAAGCGGATAGGGGATAGAGAAGATAAAGGGGGGCTGCGACTACGCACAGCCACCAAGGCGTGGATTTCCATCTCGGTCGTTTCGAATCCGATCAACAACAAAAATTTGATTAAGGGAAAGAATGGATGTTGTTGGATGGGTGGGTTGACTAATTTGCAGGATGAGTGCATATTATATGCATGTGGATAAAAAGAAAAGTAGAATGGGTTTTGAGGAAAATGATGAAGCAATTTCCTGCTGTTCTTGTAACCGGGGCAAGGCAGACAGGAAAAACATCACTGGTTCGTCATCTATTCCCTGATGCATCTTATCTCACACTGGATTATCCTGCAAATGCCCTGGCAGCAAAAACTGCTCCGGAGGATTTGCTTAATAAGTATCCGGAACCTGTAATTATAGACGAAATCCAATATGCTCCAGAGTTAATGCGATATATTAAAGTAAGGATTGACAATAACAGAACCTCTGAAAAAAAAAGAAAAAATAAGTTTAATGGCAAATATATTTTAACAGGGTCGCAGATTTTTCCTTTGATGGAAGGAGTCTCTGAAAGCCTTGCAGGTAGATGCGGGATACTGAATCTTGACACGCTTTCATATTCAGAAATTATTGAATCGAATCGTTCACTCAAAGAAACTGACTTCATATTTCTCGGTGGCTACCCTGAAATCCATACCGGAGCAGAACCAGAATTGTGGTTTTCTTCCTATGTAGCGACATACCTTGAAAGAGATGTGAGAAATGTTTTAAGGGTTGTGGACCTTCAGGAATTTGGAAAGTTTTTAAAAATATGCGCTCTTCGGACTGGACAGGTAGTCAACTACACAGATATTGCACGGGATTGTGGTGTCTCACCAAATACAGCACGAAAATGGCTTGGACTTCTCGTTACATCGGGCATAGTTCATCTGCTTGAACCCTATTTTGGCAATCGGGCAAAAAGGGTAATTAAATCACCTAAACTCATGTTTCTGGACACAGGTCTTGCATCTTTTCTGGCAGGATTTATAAGTGCAAATGAACTGTTTGATTCACCGTATGCAGGTGCTTTTTTCGAAACTTTCATTTTTTCTGAAATTTTGAAACATTTCCATGCTCAGGGGAAAAGAGCTCCAGTTTTTTACTGGCGAACGGTTTCAGGACATGAAGTAGATATTTTAATCGAAAAGTCGCCCGATTATATCATTGCAGTGGAAACAAAGTGGAAGGAAAATCCAGACAGCAAAGATGCAGCAGGACTGAAGACAATTGCTTCGGTTGAAAAGAAAAAAATAAAAGAAAAGATTATTGTGGCAAAAACCGATGTGACCTACAAACTTGCGGATGAAATATGGGTGATGAACGCTTCCGAATTTTTAAGAAGAAAGGTATCGGACAGCGGATTGGAAAGAACTCGCTCGGGTTGAAAGCCAAGCAAAAGATATTTACCTGATTCTAATGATAGAATAAGTCCTTTGTGTTTTAAATGACGCAAAATTTCGTAAGTCTTGACCTTTGGAAAATCAAAAAGCGAGGAAATTTCATTCGGAGAAAAGTAGTAAAGTTCCAATTCATGCAAAATTTTCATAATATAATTTGAAGTAATTTTTTGTATTTTTTTCATGAAATCTTTCCATTAATTATAACTAATAAATTGAGAAAATCAAGGGACAGGAAACTTTGCCACCCTTCATTCACTTTTTAATGAATCCCTGTTTCTGTGTGAATTACCATTGCCTGTCATCACAAAACCTGTATAAAAAAGTCCCTTAATCATTCATTCTGGTCCCCGTTTCCACGAGATAAACTTGTAGTCTACCCCTGAGAATGCAAGGGGCAATGGATTCCTGCTTTCGCAGGAATGACAGGATGCGCATACGGATTTAATGTTTCCGCGGGGAAAAGATTATGAAGGGTGGCAATGGGGTGGGTAAAAAAGGATATGAGGAATGGGAAAGGGGGTTGAGAATATGGAACAGTAAAAGTTCTAACATCTGAAGATGGGGGCTTCGACTGCGCTCACCCACCAATTTTTGGATCGGAGTTGTCTTTTATATCTGGTAAGTTTTATTAAAATCTTGTCTTCTATGGAAGACAGGATATAATATCGTTATGGAAAGCAAAAAAGAGATATTTAAGATTTTGATAAATGAATTTCATGAATCCAGACTACCAGCAGTTCTGAAAAGAGACCTAACAATACCGCTACTATCAAATAAGATAATTACAATAACAGGTTCCCGTCGAGCAGGCAAGACCTTCTTTTTTTATCAATTAATAAGTGAGTTAAGGCAACAAACCCCTTCAGAAAGAATTCTGTATGTTAATTTTGAAGATGATAGAATTTTACCACTATCATTAAAGGATTTAAATGAACTTTTAGAAGCATACTTTGAGTTACATCCAGAAGTCAAAGAAAACAAATTTTTTCTCTTTCTCGATGAAATTCAAAATATTGAAGGCTGGGAATCCTTTGTTCGAAGGATATATGATAAAGAAAATGTAAATATATATATCACCGGTTCTTCTTCAAAACTACTGAGCAGAGAAATTGCCACTTCTCTTCGGGGAAGGACAATGGAATATAAAATATATCCTCTAAATTTTAATGAATTTTTAAAGTTTAAAGGCATAGATTTGAAACCTGATTTTGCCTACTCAAAAGTTAGATACAGGATAAAAAAGTTGTTGAATGAATACATAAATTTTGGGGGGTTTCCAGAAGTTGTTACTGCAAATGATGATTTGGAGCTTTCCATTTTAAAGAATTATTTTAACCTTGTCATATATCGTGACCTTGTGGAAAGATTCGCAATAAGGAATGTGAAACTTCTAAAGGACATGCTCAAATTTTTACTTACTAATGTTTCCACAACTTTTTCAATAAATGCTTATTTCCACAGTTTACAGCCACAATATCATTTTTCCAGAGAAACCATTCTCGAATACCTTTCTTATTTAGAAGAGATAGAAGTAATACAAATTATTCCAATTTTTTCGTATTCCATAAAGGTTCAGCAGGTTAACCAAAAGAAAATTTATGTTCTCGATAATGGTCTCAGAAATGCTGTTTCATTCAGATTCTCACAGGATGAAGGTAGATTGGTTGAAAATACTGTATTCAACCAGTTAAAAAGAAAGGGGTTTGATGTTTATTACTGGAAGAAGAAGGGGGAGGTTGATTTTGTAGTCAGGGAAAACGGTAAGCTTACAGCAATTAATGTTTCGTATGGACAAAAATTAGACGAAAGGGAAGTAAACGGACTACTGGAATTTAAAGATATTTTTAAAGGAGAAGTAAAAAGGCTCCTTATAATTACCAGAGACATGGAAAAAACAGAAAAGGGAATTGATTATATTCCTCTTTGGAAATGGCTCATTACAGGTTAAAAAAGCAGGTTTGAAGTTCCGGCAGGAGAACAGGCTGAGTGATAGGCGGAGGGGAAAATATTTGTAAAGGTCAAATTAATTCGGGCAAGAGAGGGGAGCGTAATGCGGAAAGAAGTGCGGGGAAGAGGTCGAGTGTTGAAGGGGGGGTTGAAAGGTGTGGTGGCGCGGGAAAAGAAAGGGCAAGCGGGATATTCATGTGCTCATCATCGATTCCTCCGTGAGATGCACGGTGAGGCGGGATTTCGAACCATTTTGCTCGCAAATCATAGCCGTTTCTGGCAATAACGATGAGGTCTCCACTCCTGTTACACTTGAAAACCGGTTCTATTTCATCGTAAAGAAAATCATTCTCGTCCATTTCCACCCATGAATTCTGCTGGGGCTTAAACCGGTAAATCCTGCCATTTTCACCTTTTGCAACAAGCATAGAAATTCCTTCCATCTTTTCCAATTCATCGAGGAGTCTTCCGTAAAGTCTCTTCATTTCTTCAAGACACACTCTCTCACCCCATCCGTTTTTCCCCTTAAAATAAACATGCGACATTGCATTTCCCGAAGTCATTACCGCACAATGCGGTTTAAAAATCCTTCCTGGCGTAAGTTTCGGATAAGCAAGAACTCCACCTAACTGCCTCTCTGCAATTGAATCGAGGTCAATGTGAGTGGCTGTTTCGCTAAGTCCGTGGTCACTTGTCACAACGATGAGCGTTTCATCCAGAATCCCCTTCCCTTCCATTATTTTCATTGCCTTTCCTATCCACCTATCCACCCTTTCATATTCCTCTATCACCTTCCCGTGAAACGGGGTGAGAAGGTGCGCAAGTTCATCTATTCCGGGAAATGTGCAAACCACAAGCTGAACCCCTCTCGATACTTCCCGCACTAAAAACATCCCAGCAATATCGTCGGCAATTTTCCAGACCCCGCTTAGCCTTGCTGTCAGAGTTACTCCCATCTGAATTTTCGCTGTCACATTTTTCAACCCCTTCATCTCCGCCATCGGAAAAATCGCTGAATTTTTCCTGAATACAGTGAAAAGACTCTTTGTGGGGGAAATATCTTTTTTCATCATAGATATCCCTGGACCAACATAACTTCTGAAAGCAAATGGGTGCAGAGGAAATCTGCGGAAAATTTCCCTGTCCATCCATCGCAATCCCGGAATTCCAAGAACTGCAGGGTGTTTTCCAGTCCACATTGCAAGGCAGGCGGGACCACTTACAGACGGGAAAACTGTTCTTGCCCGCAAAAAGCACCCTCTTTCAGCCACATACTTTTTAATTGCAGGCAGTCTCCCCTTTTCGAGAAGGTCAGAAAATATGTCAAATCTTGCTCCATCGACGATGATAAAGAGTATCTTTGAAAAGCATTTCATTTAAATTGTTTCAATAATCTTCCGATTCAAAACCAAAGAAGGAAAAAATCATATTGCATGAATGAAAACAGGGTTTGTAGCTGCAAAGGGGAGTTTCCCTCGCACAACAGGGTCCATTGGAGTATCACCCTCAACTTCAACAATTATCCATCCATCGTGCCCGCCGGTATCAATTGCAATTGAATCGTTATACCTTATCACCGGATTGAGCGGGTCCTGAGTTGAGCTGTTGAGCTGAATAACCTGAACTTCCTCGCCACTAACAAATATTCTCATCCTGTCAAGGCTCATCCATTCCGGCGCCTGAACCACAATATGAGCAGTCGCCCGCCCACCAGGCACTTCAGCAGTCTCTCCCATCCCTGCTCCTTGCACATCAATGCTTATAAATGCTCCTCCCGAAATCACATTTTTCATACTTCTAACTGCATCCCCTAAGATTTGTGAAGTAACCATTGATGGAGAATCGAATCCAAAATAGAGGCAATTTCGAGGATAACCAAGTTCACTCTTTATCGGACTATGGGAATCGGAATTGCCTGTTGCAGTAAAACGCTTACCGCAATTTAAAAGTCCAAACCAGTCTTCGACGGTCCTTCTTGTATTTTCATCTGATTCATTTGACCGAAAATCACTTCCATTGAAAATTTCGACAACATTCCATAGTTCGCTCCACCAATCAGGATGTTCACCTCCAGGAGTGCATGTTACAGGGTCGAGTTGAACATAATTGAAATATCCACCACTCCCTTCACTTCGAGGGTGATTCACCTGCAAAACCGGGTGAAGCGGGTCGTCGAGAGCATCTGCAAAAACATCGGCAGGTTGTCTATAGTAATGCTCGATGGCACCATCGTTTCTTGCGTCAGGATTTCTTGTCAGAGGATATGGATTGAAATGTCCATATTGATAAGAAGTAATCTCCTCACCTCCAAATGCAACAACTCTGTCTCCCAATCCAAGGTCATCAACAACATATTGATAATCCGCTATCCAGTCATGGTCTGTCGAAACAATAATGTCGAGCCCCTCCCCTATGTTCGCCGCAACCACATCCTCAGGCAAAGTCCATGAATCAGGGCTCCAGACTGAATGCTGATGAAAATCCCCGCACAGAAAACCGTTCGAATCAACAGATTTGATAAGCCTGAGTTCCACATTCTCGCTTCCCCCTGCTGAGACATTCACCTGCTTTTCATCGGTTTCGTAGAAAAATCCCCTCGACGCAAAAATTCTATAAGACCCCGCTGGAAGAACTAAATCGCCAGCCCCATCCACATCAAAAACATACTGATACGCACCACCCGGGTAAGTATTTTCACCAAAACTTGCAGGAAGGGCAGGTAATTCATATTCAGGGAAAACTATTATCTTAGCAGGAATGGCAGAATCATCACCATCCTTCACAGTGTAATGAACTGTGCCAGGCTGGTCGAAGTCAATATCAAGCGTCCCTCCCGAAGACCCCACATTAACATTCAAAGGACCTCGAACCGCATGCCCCTCAAGCACCGCAGTAACTGTATAATCACCCGGGGCAAGAGAAACTTCGTAAGAACCATTTTCGTCACATATATCGCTTGTGACATAAGTCCCATCACCGGTCATGATATGCACTCTCGCCCCAACTGCAGGGGTGCTTCCTGCAATTGTTACATTTCCCGATAGCTGCGGTAATTCTCCCTCCCCCTTCATTCTCCTTATCGCCCCCTTCAGGGCTTCCACACCGCCACCAGCAACAACAAAATTAAAGGCATCAATTTCAGCTTCCCCGCAAGCTGGAAGTTCAATGAAAGACGAAAGAGTCGTTGCAAGAACATTTGATTCCTCGAGTACATAGTTTAACTGCCCTCCCCTTCCGTCAACAATCGCATAACTTATCTCCTTCCCTACGAAACCGTAATAGTCATGTGACCCTCCCAACTTGTTATCGTCAAATCCACCCTCAGGAGTAAAAATTTGTAAACCATCACCAAAAATTGTCCCTAAAGTGGGGAGCATCAGTCGTGTCACCCTGTTGTAAGTATTTCGAATCGTATATTTTACTTTTATAAATTCATCATTTCCACCTAAAACATAGTCAATTATAAGTTCTCCTCCAAAAGGTCTTGGATTCAGGAGGCTACCTGCAGCAAGGTCAAGCAAAGGCATCGGACGAAGAGGTCCTGTGACTCTGACTACTGCAGGATTTCCGTCTGTTCCATCATTCATTACAGTAACAGTTGCAGGGTCAACAATCTGTATCCCAATTCCATAAAAAATTTCACCCATCATACTTTTTCCTGCAGGTCCTGTTTCACTCCACAAATCAGCATTTACAAACTCCCCGCCGTAAGGATTGTAACCATCTGACCTGTATCCTTCCCCGCCACCGGTATTTTCAATAACAAAACCAACCTTTGAATTTCTAATTAGAATATCCCCAACCTCTGCCCATGATTTTATTCCCGGTGGAACCTGCTCCTCAGTTTTTATCTTTCCTGCAACTGCATGACCCACCGGAAGGGGGGCGGTCAAATCCGCTCCATCACCACCTGTTTGAGCGGGTGGAAATGGGTCGCATGGGGGCAGTTCTTCTTCTATGGCATCCGCTTCCAAAATTTCCTCCCCGCCATCTCCATCTCCAGCAACATTAACAGTGTTATGGTCGCATGCCACCCCAAAAACAATCAAAAACGACATAACAAAGATTACCATAAACCCATAAAATACTTTTCTCATCATTTTTCACCTCTTATTTTCTCTAACTTTTGCTATTTTAGAATAGCACAAAATTAAAATTTTAAAACTGATTTTTCAAAATGAATATGCATTTGAATTATTAACATGGATAGTGGCTGGTTGACTTCTTTTTCTATTATTTCATGGGAGTAAAAAAATGGGCATTGAGCATTGTTCAAAAAATTGGGCACGATAAATCAAGCCCCTACAAAAAATGGCGGATTTTTGCCACTTTTTAATACTTTTTTGAAACTAAAAGGTGTTGTGGTGGGCGTAGTCGTGCGGATGGTGGTGCAGGTTAGGCCATTAAGCATTACCATGCCAAAAAATGAATGAAATATTGACGATTGATATATTGAGAATTTATAATAATAATCAGATTAAAGAGTTTGAAATGAAACGACATGCTGCAGAAAAAATAACTCAGAATATATCCTGCTTTTCAAAAATCTACGAACTGGCAAAAAAGGGATATATAAAGCTTGCAACAGGTAAAAAAGTTGAAATAAAAGTACCGCCTAAAATTCCTGGAAAGCCATGGAGTGAAATTTTAGAGGAAATACGGAAATGACCGATGCACCAAAGAACCATGGTAATTTTGAATGATCTCAACGACCATAGATGATAGATTCCTGCCGTAGTCTAACCTGCGAAGGCAGGGGTGGGAATGACAGGTTATTCCTGCGAGAGCGTAGGAGTGACTGCCAATGTTGCAGTCAGCAGGTGCCTGAGCGGAGTCGAAGTCACCAATGAGCCATGGTTTCTTATTGATTCAAATTAATCATTGAACAGGGTTACTGTAGGTGTCGGGAGGAACGAGGAAGTAAACTGTTCTGCTATCGAGCGGAGTCACATCATTTCCAATCACCCTTATCACCGCCTCAAACAGTTGAGGCTCTTCTGTCGCTTGAACACTTGTATTCATCTTCGGGTAAATGTCGAAACAAACCGGTGTCCCCGGCAAAACCGAACTGAAAACATCCATCACTGTGTCTCCATTTTCATCCACAGTGGCGAGCCCACCAACACAAACAACTGACGAATCCCTCGGGTCAGCAACTCCTCCTGCTTCATTTGGAACAATCCTGTCTATGAAAATTGTCGCATCAACCGTATCCCACGCACCCTGGTTCACATCTTCTGATGCGGTCCCTATCTTCATCGGAACCTGTGTCGCAAGTGTTTCTATTGCTGTAATAACCTGGTCCCCGAGTCCTGTTCCATCACTACTAATTCTGTAAGCAAGTGGATTTCCCGCAACATCAACAGAATCCGTTGCAACACATGTGTCCTGCATGCCGTGACTGTTCCACATTCCATCACTACTTGCTATCCCTATGTATTTTGCATGAATTCGATTCAACTCCTCCATGGCTTCTTCAAATCGGGGAAAGTTAGCACAATCATATTGATAACTTTGATTATAAAAATGTTCATCACCAAACATTACAATTATTGGAAGGGCATTATCCCTGAAGCATGGATAGCCAACATCAGCATCCGGGTTCGGACAATTTTTGGGTTGAAGCCTTGGCCATCTACTCGGGTCTCCTGTTGCTGTTAGCCACAGAGATGCTATATAAGGCTCATGGGCACCATTGCAGGTAGTTCCAAGTATGCCCTGCAATGCAGACTGCGTTAAAGTCGCATCCTCTGCGAGACTCTGCAAATTTCTAATTCCAACAGGCGTCCCGGAAGTTGTGCACCTGTTATAAGCAGGGCACTGGTCAAAGATTCCTGCACCAAACCAGGTGCTCGGAATCCTTCGTCGAACTTCTGGCACAATGCTTGTTGTTAGAGTATCTATAAGATTTTGAAGTTCCCCATGCATCGAAGCACTTGTGTCAAGAAGAAAATAAACATCAGCAATCTGAATGTCGGTTTTGAAAACAAGTGTGTCCTTATCAGGTATGGGCTCCTCATTATAAGGAACGATGAATACGAAATTGCCCCTTGCATGAGGATTATCATCCGAATCGAGAGGGTCAGTGTCACTGACTATTTCCACAAGGTCACTTGCTCCATCACCGTCTGTGTCGTTATTTTGAGGATTAGTTCCCGCCTCAACTTCATCCCTGTCCAGAACTCCATCGTTATCTGAATCTTCGTCAATATATGACGGAATATGGTCACCATCCGGGTCAGTGAGCCCTTCTTCAGCGTCTGGAATTGTGTCACTATCCGAATCAGTATCGAGATAATCGGGGATAGTATCTCCATCAGTGTCCCGGTTAGATGACCTGCCTTCTATAGTGTCATCAATTGTGTCTCCATCAGTATCGCTCGATGGGGATAGTTCATCTCGTTCGCTTCCATCCAGGTCATTTACTTCCTGCTGTGAATTGTCAACCTGGTCATATACATCCCCTGCGTCTCCTCCATCAGTTTTTCTTTCAGAACCACAGGAAAAAATAAAAATGTTTGATGCAAGCATAATTAAAACAAGAAAAATTTTATTGCTTTCCTGTCTTTGTCTCATGATTAACTCCTTTTAATTTTATTATTATAATTTAAAATATTTTTTCTGCTACATATAAAGTTGCTGAGCCAAAGAAAAGTCTCTCGAAATGCACATCTTGAAAACCTGCGCCACGAAGAATTTCAACCATCTCTTCTGGCTCATAAAAATTGTTTGCTGAATCTATGAGATACTCGTATGCATCTTTACTTCCGGTAATCCATCGCCCGACAGGGAATGCAAACAAACGAGTATAAAGTGAAAACGCCACCTTAAGGGATGAACTTCGAGGTTTCCCGGATTCAATTGCTACAAATTTCCCTCCATCGGTTAGCACACGAAAAATTTCTTTCAGGTGGGTAGAGGCAGAAGGGTTTTCATAAAGGAGATTTCTCAATCCAAAGGCAATGGAGACGCAATCAAAAAATCCATCTTTAAATGGCAATCTTGTGGCATCCGCAAGTAAAAATATTACTTTTACATTAAAATTTTTATGAATCACTCCAGAATTTTTCGATGCAACTTCAAGCATCGGTTTACAGAAATCAACTCCGATGACTGTTTTATTTTTTCTCCTTTCTTTGTTATCAGCCACGCGAACCAGACTATCAGTCATCTTTCCAGTTCCACAGCACAAATCGAGGACAAAGCCGTTTTCCCGCACATTCTTAAAACAAACCTCTGCAACCTTTTTCCGCCATAACCCATCCAGACCAAGTGTTATAATTTTATTAACGAGGTCGTATTTCCCTGATATGGTTGAAAAAACAGTCTTAAGAAACCTCGAATCAATCCCTCTTTCACCTTTCTTCTTGTCTTTTTCACTCATTTCGAAAGTTTACCCACCACCAACAGGCAAAACGAGGTGAAGTGAATCCCCGTCTCTGAGAACATAAGAGTTTTTCTTTTTTTCCCCGTTAACCATAGCAACAATCAGTTTTCGATGATTTTCTTCAATGCCAGCAGATGAAAGAAAATCATCTATTGTCGTGCCATCTTTAAGTTTTACTTCGCTTCGGTTTTTAATTCCCCGAAGATTTAGAATTGCTGAAAATGTAACAGATACCCTGATTTCCATTAAAATCCCCTTCAGGAGCGTGTGGCAGATTTCAGTTTTTTCAAAACAGCAATAACTGCCACACATGAAACTATTGCAGCACACGCTACAAAAAGGAAAAACTGCCAGAGTTCCCATTGTTTATAAAATCTTCCTATTAATCCAGCCAGAAGATTTCCAACGGCAGTCGCTCCGAGCCACCCTCCCTGCATAAGCCCGCTGAATCGTGGAGGAGCGACTTTCGAAACGAAAGACAGCCCCATCGGGCTCAGGAAAAGTTCCGCTATTGTCATCACAAAATATGTTCCTATGAGCCAGTATGGGGTGACAAGAACAGGGGAGCGACCGTCCGCAAGAGCAGACGGACTTTGCAATCCAGCAGATGCCAGCGCCATAATGCCGAATCCAATAGCGGTAATGAACATTCCTATTCCAATTTTGGCAGGAGACGAGGGTTCTTTACCTGCGCGGTTTAACTTTGCGAAAAATGCAATGACAGCAGGCGTAAGAAAAACTATGAAAATGGGATTGAAAGCCTGGAAAAGTTCAGGGGTGATTTTATTCGTTTCAGAAAATAAACTCCATTTGTGATATGCCAGACCGCCGCCAGCCAATAGGAGGGCAATTGCAAAAAGCCTGACATAAAGTTGTCTGCCCGACAAAAGCAGAACCAGTCCTGCAACCACTCCCGCCAGAGCAAGAAGTGCTGGAAGGTCAAAGAACATGTATGTAAATCTCGAAACTTCGCTAACTGTGTAATTTTTTGCAAAAAGTGTTAGTGTAAAACCATTTTGATGAAATGCCATCCAGAAAAATATCACAATGGCAAAAACTATGATGAGGGCTATAATTCTTTCTCGCTCCTCGCTTTTTGTCAGAACTACTTCTTCTTTTGTGCCTTTTTTATCCTCTGACCTGAAATCAGCGTGTTTGTAGAGTTTTCGACCTGCAAGAAAAATAAGGAGTGATATGACCATTCCAACGGCAGAAACAGCAAAGGCGGCGTTGTATCCCTGTGCCAGAGTGAATCCGAGCGTATCATGGAAATAATCCTTTACACCCCTTGCTGCGTGTGGCGCAAAAAATGCTCCGATGTTGATTCCCATGTAATAAATATTGAAGGCAGCATCCCGCAGTGACCCTTTCTCCTTGCTGTACAAATTCCCGACCACAACAGCCAGATTCCCCTTGAACATTCCGTTTCCTATCGAAATAACAGCAAGCGCAAGATAAACCATGAGGGCACTTTTCGTTGGAAGTGCAAGTAAACCATACCCTGCTACCATAACCACAGTTCCAAGAGCAATCGTTTTTCCGTAGCCTAAAACCCTGTCAGCAAGCCACCCGCCAAGTAAAGGCATGAAATAGATTGCAAAGAGAAATGCTCCATAAACCCTTCCTGTCATTTCAGAATCCCACCCGAAATTTTCCTGAAGGTAGAGGACAAAAATAGAAAGCATCGTGTAGTAGCCAAATCTCTCCCCCATGTTCGAAAAGAAAAGCACATAAAGTCCTTTTGGATGTTCTTTTAGCATTTCATTTCCCCGTGTTTTCTATGTTTTCATTAAGTTTTACCCAGTTAATATCAAAATTTCAAATAGAATTTTCAAACATTTCATCTAAATTCATACATTCCAATTGCATAAATAGAAGTTTTAAAATGGATTCCTGCTTTCGCAATGGATTCCTGCTTTCGCAGGAACAAGGTTCACCCCTGCGGAGGCATGGACAGAAATAACAGGTTACTTTTGCCAGAGCGCTGTAGTGACTGCCAATGTTGCGGTCATCAGGTGCCTGAGCGAAGTCGAAGGCCGACTCCACTCAAAGACCGTGGATAATGGATTCCTGCTTTCGCAATGGATTCCTGCTTTCGCAGGAACAAGGTTTACCCCTGCGAAGGCAGGGGCAGAAACAGGATTTTGCATTTGTATTTTTATTAATTCTGTTATAATTTAACCAATTCAGACAAAGAGAAATACATTTAGTTAAAATGTTATTTTCACAACATAAGTTATTATCAAAAATTATTGATGCGTGCGACTTGCCGATTGGAATTCCTGCTAAACTCAGGCGGGAAACCGGTCCTGAGGCCGAAAAACCGCTCTCTGGCATGTGGGCTTTTATGACAGGTAGAGGCGGAGAAATTGCAAGCAGTTTCGGGAAGTATTTCCTTCAGGCGTGCGCTCGAGCTGGAGCGGGGGTGATAATCCCCGATGGCATGCATGAAAAATATTACCTCGCAAGCATGAAAATTGACTCATCATCCCCGATACAGAGGCAGATACTAACAAAATCTCTCGATATACTGATTTACGATGCAACCCTTTTCGACAAAATAGAAGACCTTGAAAATCTCTTTTCCTGTTTGAAAAAATGGTCTCTTAAAATCTCCCCTTGCGGAAGAATACTCATCTTGGGAAAAAACCCTGAAGTAGCAAATGAAACAGATGATAAAAAACCTGTTCGGTATGCTATCACAGAATCGCTCACAAGTTTTGTTCGTGCTTACAGTAAAGAAACAGGCAGGAATGGAACAACAGTGCACCTCATTCTTATACCACAATCACACCAGAAACTTATTTTTGACCCAATAGCGAGGTTCCTCGCATCGGGGCGCTCAGCCTACATTACAGGACAGACATGGAAAATCTCACAACCCAAAAGTTTCAACGGAAACTTTAACCCTGTAAATTCTCTTAAAGGAAAAGTTGCAATAATAACGGGAGCATCTCGTGGAATCGGGTATGCGTGCGCAAAAAGACTCCACGAGGAAGGGGCTGAAGTGATTCTTATTGACCTGCCTGAACAAAAAGACCAACTTCATAAAGTTGCATCAGAGTTATCAGGTTTTCCATTAATAACAGACTTAAGGTGGCCAGCATCACCGGATTATGTTACCAGAAAAATAAAAGAAAACTTTCCAGAAGTTGACATCGTGGTACACAATGCAGGAGTTTACCTCGAAATGGAACTCAAAAAAATGACGCTGAAGGAATGGAAGGCTGTGTGGGACACAAATCTGAGTGCAGCAATAAGATTGACGGAAGCACTTCTTCCCCATATCCAAAACGGAGGGGGAGGGCGTATCATAGCAATAGGAAGCATTTCCGGTTTGGCAGGGGTAGGAGGGCAAACCTGCTACAGTGGTTCAAAAGGGGGACTTTCAGGATACATGAAGGGGCTTGCTGAGATTTTGAAGAAACGAAACATAACCGCAAATACAATTGCTGCAGGATACATACAGACATCTCTGACTTCAAAAATACCGAGATGGCAAAAAGAAATTGGGAAAAGGGCGTCTGCTTTAATGCAGGGGGGAATCCCGGAAGATATTGGTAATCTCGTTGCATTTCTTGCTGGCGCCGGAGGGGCTTTTTTAAACGGTCAGACAATAAGGGCGTGCGGAGGTCATATAATCGGAGCATAAAAAAATTTATCTGCAATCCGGTGCGCTTCCTTTCAAAAGTCTAAATCCTAAAAGAAATGCAAGGAGAGCAACTACATAGCACGCAACACCCGTCCAGTATGAAATTGAAATACCTGCAAAAAGTGATATTGCTACAGAAATCACACCAGCACACACACTCATGGCTCCGTTTATGCCCCACAGATATGGTGCATAATCCGTAGTTATGCCAAGCGCTTTCTTCATTCCTAAAGGAAAAGGCATTCCCATTAAAAAGCCTGCAGGAATTAAAATCGATGCCGAAAGCCCTATGCGCACCCAGTTTTGTGCGCCCTCCCCTGCCTGCAAAATCTTCGTCATGAATATTCCTGTTGCGCCAAGAATAACTACAAGAGTCATTAATGCTGTTAGAGACCATCTAAAATTTTGAAATAATTTCATTCGTTCAGAAAAATAACTGCCAGCCCCGCTTGACAGCAGGAAGATGAAAAGAACAACCACCAGTCCATAAACAGGGTGACCTAAAATAACCATCAGTTTTTGCATCTGAGAAATTTCAATCATCATATATCCAAGACCTATAGCAGCAAAATAAAGTGAAAGTGATGAAATTTGCCTGGAAATTTGCCTGCAAATTTGCCTGCCCGGGTTAATGTTTTCACCTTTCTTTTTCATTGCGATAAATAACGGCAACATGATGCAAAGCAATGACAGTGAAACGACAACAAAAAGTAAAATTCCAAGTATCTGGACGGCGTTCTGATTTACTGTCATTGCACCCTGCTCTTTTTTCTCCTTTTCGAATATGTCTCTAAAGCGAAGCATGTGAAAGAAAAATGGTCTGTCATCGGCAGGAGGGGCTATGTTCAGTGGAAAATCCGAAACTGCATTCACAAACTCCTGTTCATCCGTGGAAGTCAGTGATTCAAAAACAGGGTCAACAGCAAATCTTGGCGTTAAAACCACACCAAACTTTAATTCGAGCGTCTTTTTTTCTATCGCAGAAACATCCTCCTCCGTGAAAGGTGATGGACTTAAAAGTAGCGTGCCGATTCCATCGGGACTCCCCTCCCCACCCTTTGATGGTGCACGAATTATCATAATGTGGTTGCGGGGAGAACGGATTCCCATATCCCGAAGAACTTTCACAGCAAGAGAGGTGATACGGTACATTTCAGCAGGACGCTTTATGTAATACCATCTTGAAACTGATAAAATTCCACCCCGCACAAGTTTTCGCAGAAACACCTTCCACGCCTCGACGGTATAAAGGGAATTTTCTGAAAGCACATAGGCTCCTGATGCGGTTGCAGCCCATGTATCAACGAGCGAAAGTTGAATTATGCCAAAGCGCTGGTTTGAGCGCGCAAGATAACTTCTTGCTTCGTCATTAACAAGTCTCACCTCTTTGCGACGGTCTATGTGTCCTGTAAAATCCCCGAATCTTTCCCTCACTGCCCGGAGGACCTCCTCGTTTATCTCTACCCCTGTAACCGATTTCTGCCCAAATGTAAGAGCTGAAAGAATATCTCTACCACCACCTGCTCCAATCACAAGAACATTTGCAGGTTTTCTTATGAAATGCGCAATATTTGTAACATCGAATTTGAGAAAATCTACATCATTGAAATTCCCCGTAAAGTGAATCAGAGGAGTGGCTGCTGTGGCATCAATATTCATCATGAGTTGCTTTACAAGCCTTTCTGAAGGATAAGTTGTGCTAAGCCCCCACCCGAAGGGTTTTGAGGGAGTATCCGGATTTCCTTCCACCCTTACTCTTGAAAAAGTATTCCATCTCTCGTAGAGAGCGGGGTCTTCAATTTTCCCCTTAACCCACTGGAGCCGTAGCGGGGCAGGCTCTCCTTTAATAGAATATTTTGCATCCCACAGGACGACTGCAATGAGCAAAATTGCAAGCACTCCTGATACCACCTGCATTTTTCGAACCCTTTTGACATTGCCACAATCGCCATCATAATCCAGAGAAAAAAACACAGAACTAACAGCACCTCCTGCGCAGGCAGTAAAAACCGCTCCCTGCGCACTCATTACTTTTAGAGTTTGAACAATAAGGAGGCATCCGGTAGCCCCTCCAATGAGGTCAAAAGCGTAGAGTTTGCCAACCTGCCCGGGAAATCTGGTGAGGGCAAGGCAGACACAAATCCCGCTGAAAACAAAAGGGATAGAAAGGGCAATGTAAGTCAAAAAAATCGAATAAACTGTAATTATGGAAAAATTAAAACCACTTTCTCCCGCAACGGAAATCGGAACAGCAAGATGGGTCAAAAGCCCTATTGCTCCGAAAATTGCAAAACCGAGTGAACTACCTGCCATTTGCTCATGCGTTTTTTGCTTCTCAAATTTCGAAGGAAAAATATAAACAATAATGGCTCCAAAAGTCATGCCGAACATAGCGACAGAAATTGCCATGAAAGCAAAATGATACCACATCGTTACACTAAAAATTCTGGTGAGGAGTGTTTCATACATCAACGATGAAAGGGTTAGGGTAAACAAACCAGCATACCCCCACAATCCAGCTTTTTGGTTAGAAGTATTCATATTCCTATGCAAATCAAAAACATTGAAGTTTAACCAGGCTTTCTATTCTTCCGTGATGGTTTCAAATTCACCTGTCTTTTTGTTTTTTCGAACATTATCCCAGGTAAAATAGCGACCGTTCATCGAAATATAAATGCCATGGGGGAGAACCTGAGCAAAAGCAAGAGCACAGCCTAAATTAAATAATCCGTCAGAGCTACCAAACACATAGGGAACCATTGCACCGGTTAAAACCACCGTCTTATCTTTTATTCTTTCAGCTATGTATTTCGCTGTTTCAACCATTTTGTCTGTTCCGTGAGTGATAACCACCTTATCTTCTCTGGCCGCATTGAGATTGTGAACTATAACTTCCCTGTCTGAATCCGTCATTTCGAGACTATCTACCATCATTAAAACCCTCACATCCACCGGTAGTTTACACCTTCCAAGTTCCAGCATTTTTTCTACATGGGTGTTACGGAAAAATAATTCTCCAGTGAGTTCATTGTATTCTTTATCAAAAGTTCCACCTGTCACAAAAATTTTGATTTTCTGCATTTTGTGGTTTTCCTTTCATTTTATTCTTTCACACTTTTACACTTTCCTTTTCATTTTGGCAATTCGTTATATCGCAGAAATGACACCTAAACAGCACACACCGATATGTTTTATTGCATTTTTATATCTTAAAGGTAATATATTTTTAAGATATTAATATTATAGATTACAGTTATGAAATTTTTTGTTGGCATTTTGCTAATCAGTATGATGATTTCGGTTGACTATGGATGTTCACAAACATTTTTTGTTAACACAAGTGATGTTTATAATCGTGATGGACTTGAACAAATCAGTGATGATTTAAATGATTATGAAATTCCTTCTGACATTTTTTATGACGAAACCCGGTTAATAGAACAGTTTGAAAATGAAGAAATTTTGGCAACTGAAATAAATGAGCCTGCTGAAACTTCCGCAGAAACTTCTACAGAATTTATAGAGACATCTGAAATTCCGCCATCCTGCAACGGGGAATACGCATATCTTCACGGAGACCTCTGGCCAATGTGGTATAACATGCGTGTGGCATGTGACCCTGAACATAAATCACTGTGGAGGTGTGAGAGAATTTATGGTAGTGGGGCACCGGAATGTAATCGCATATCTGCTCTTTATAACGAATGTATAACATCATGGGGTTCACCATGGCCATGCCTCAACTGGGGAGTATGTGCACCCATAGACGGGACTGTATGTTCTTTGAGGGATGCTTCTGTATGCGACACAAGAACATTCAATTACGATTCTCCCGATGTATGGGGAAGTTACTACGGGTGGCAATGGGGTTCTCACACAGATTTGCACAGGTTTCTAACAATCACAGTGAAAGATAGCACAGGAACAACTATCATTGCTTTTTCTTCCTGCCCAAATAGTGCGGATGCCTACATGACAACTGACAATTTTGGTATTGGACCTGAACCGCAGGGGTTCATACAAATCATTCGACCAACGGACCCAGAAAAATACACAGACAAATTCGGTAGTTTTGCATGTATTAGATTGCCAGCCAATCAACCACTTACATTGAAGGCTGCATGGATGAATGAATTCTGCCATACATGTTCAAGCAGTTATCACAGTTATCCGGATACTCCATGCTGGACCGAGGATATACACATGACATTTGAACAGGGGAGGCATTATTTATGGACAGAAAGGGGAATTGAATTGATGGAAGGGTGTGATGGCCCACCACCAGAAATCTCCGCTCGTTTTCCGGAAGCAAACTGTTCAACAAGATAACTAACATTGACTTTTTTAAGTCCCATGTTATTTTGAAAAATAAAACATTTAATGATAAAGATACAAATTTTTGGGTTTTGGTACTTGCGCCTGTAGCTCAACTGGACAGAGCATCGGACTTCGGATCCGAGGGCTGGGGGTTCAAATCCCTCCAGGCGCACAGTTTTTATTACGCAGAAAATGAACAAAAAGAACGGAAATCACAATGGAAAAATTGAAATTAAAAATCTACTCGGTTCTGTTTCTTTTAAAAAAGCAATTGAAACTATACAGGGTATAACCGTGGAAAAAAGACTTTTGCCGAGAACTGTCGAAATTAAAAATTTCGACTTTGATTACGAAACAGGAACAATTGTCTGGAAAGATGGAAAAAAGGAACCTTACTATCTGACAATAGAAGGACTTGTAGAAAACCCAATCAGGCTTTCTTATAACGAACTTCTTTCTCTCCCAATGACAAAGCAGGTATCTGATTTTCACTGTGTCGAAGGATGGTCTGTGCTTGATATCGAATGGGAAGGGATAAGATTTGAGAATTTATTCGAACTTACTAAACTAAAAGACGATGCATTTTTTGCTACATTTCATTCCTTTCCTCTGACAGATTATGCTCCTCAGGGAATAGACCATTATATTGAATCACTACCGGTTGCTGATTTGCTCAACCCGGAAAAAGAAATACTTTTGGCGTTGAAAATGAATGGCAAGCCTCTTGATAAAAATCACGGGTGCCCTGCCCGAGTTATTTCACCTTATGACCTTGCCTATAAAAGCATCAAGTATGTCACAAAAATCGAACTCACGGAGAATAGAGTAGATGGATGGTGGACCCTTGCAAACCCGATATACCCTCCAGTTGCCCCTGTTCCCCTAGAAAGGATAAGAAAAAAAGAAAAAAAACGGTAGGTATTCTAACCCGGGTGATGTATCTGAAGTATCCTAACAAGGTAAAGTATCCAACCTGGGATATCAAAGTATCCTAAAAGTATCCTAACCTGGGAAGGTGTCCTGGGGGTAAAAGTGTTGTAGGGGTGTGATTTGTCATGCCCGGTTTTTTGTTTAAATTAACCTGGGTGCGGAGTAGAAAGGGACAATAATCCATTATTTTTTGTAGGGGCTTGATTTATCAAGCCCAATTTTTGAACCATGCCGAAAAAACCAACAAAATTAACAAAATTAACCTGGGTGCGGGGCCCCAAATTAACCTGGGTGCGGGGCCCCAAATTCGAAGTAAAAATTAACCTGGGTGCGGAGTGAAACGGGCAAAAAATAACCTGGGTTCGGAGCGAGCGAGCGAGCGAAGCGAAAAAATAACATGGGTTCGGAGTGAAAAGCGAGGAAAAACCTGAAAAATAAAAAAATTTTTAGTAAAAAAGTTGACATCCTTTAAAAAAGCATTATATTAAATGGTATAGTGGTTCGACCACTTAAATTAAAAGGAGAAAAACAAAATGAAACACGAAAAAATCAATAAGGTACTTGTCACAGGTTCCGCAGGAACAGTGGGAAACTACATAGTTCAGAATCTCTTAAATTCTGGATATGAGGTTAGAGGTGTGGATATTCGCCCAACTCCCACAAACGAATTTTCAAACACTCCAACTGATAAACTTGAAATTGTCACAGGGGATTTAACAGATAAAGAATTTGCCCGCAAAGTAGTTGAAGGAGTGGATGCTGTAATCCATACTGCTGCCCTGCTCGATATCGCATTGAGTTACAAAGAACTCGCTCCTTTAAATGTTATGGCTGTCCGCTACCTTTATGAATCAGCAAAATCAAACAATGTAAAAGTGTTCGTTCATTTTTCCTCCGGTTCCATCTATAGTCCTGAAGGAATTCTTGTAACTGAAGAAACCCCCATTCGCACAAAAAGCCCTTACGAACAAACCAAGGCCGAAAGCGAGGACCTTCTCCGTGTGCTTGGAACAGATAGAAAAGTTCCCTTTGTTATTCTGCGGCCAGGGCTCATTTATGGACCGAGAGGTCGATTTCTTGCAAATGGATTCTCTGCAGTTCCTGCTATTTTTAAATACTTGCTCGGAAATAAAGTTCCCAGACTGGAAGGAGGGCCGAAAACAAACCTCGTTCACGCAGAAGATGTAGCACGTGCAGCCCAATTCCTCATGGAAACACCTTCTTCCTGGGGCAGGGAATATAACATCGCTGATAAAACAATTTTGAGTTTTGGAGAAATAGTTACAACCAATCTCCTTGCGTATGGTCTAAAATGCTCCTATCGGATTCCAGTTCCTCCGCCAGATTATACTAAACCACTAAAACCAGTGCTCGATACCGATTATTTCTTCAAAATAATCAATATGCCACTCGATTTTGCGTGGTCGAGGCTCTGCAATGAATTCGGCATTCAGCCATATCTCAAACCAAAACTTGACAGAGAAACCGCACCATACATGTTCCACAATGTGATTTTTAGCACGGAAAGGCTATCGAGACTCGGATTTGAATTCCTGCACGAAGACTACCGAAAATCACTCCCTGAAGTCATGAACTGGTATATCGCTCATCGCTGGATTCCCGCAAACGAAGAAATCCCACCTGCCGGAGGACTAATTCCCCGAATCGGGTTGAAATTCAGCGAGAAAATGAGCGGAAACTACAAATTACTCAAAGAAGCTTCTACCGACACTCACGAACCAATTCCTGCACAATTTTCAAGTAATGGAAAAGAATTACCAATTGAGTTCGAAATTGATGCAGTTGCTCCAAGAATTGAACGATTCTTCTTCAATCCCACAACAAAAATTCGCGGAAATCTCTACATGGAAGGTATGGGGAATCATCACATACCAATAGAAGGAACACTCGATATACCATTACTTACTCGCAGAAAAATCATTTATAATTTCAGGTTCAAATCTAACGATGGTAAAGAATACCGTTTCAGTGGTGAAAAAAATATCAAATTCCTGCAACTCATCGACACATTCACAACCTTACCGGGGAAAATCACTGATATACATGGAAAAGAAGTTGCATCTGCCACTCTTCACTTCAATTTGCGCAGAGATTTTATACCATTCATACGCAGTTTCTCACTGACGAGATAAAAAGGTCATCTGCAAGTGCTCCGCTCTGTAAATCTTGCTACAAAACTCCTCCAAAACGGAGCACTTCGCGGGAAGGGTCGCGCTTTTGCTTATATGGCTTTCAGCCATGCAAAATCGCTAAACCCTCCCCGCGAGCATCTACTCCAGGGGAAAGACTTCCTCCCCCCCCGTACCCCCTCTCCAGTGGCGCTTATGAGACACAAATTTTTTGCCGAACTTACCGGATGCGGCACAAGATTTAGATACAATAAAGTAGAAACTTTTTTATTCTTCTCAACGATAAAAAGATATTGTTAATTCCATTTGTTTTGATATAATAATTATTAAAACTAAAAATGGAGGATATATGGCTCGTATTATTAAAGAAATCGAAGTTGATGGGAAAAAACTCACAGCGCTTTTCGATACAGGTTCAAATAATACCTACATTAGAAAAGAATTTGCTCCTTCTAATAGAATTGTTTTAAAAAAACCACTTAGAGTAAGTTTAGGAGGGCAAAGGCATGAGATAAAGGAGTGGTGTGCTCTTCAAGGAGAAATTGATGGCTTGAGCTTCATCACTGAGTGTTATGTTATTGAAAAACTCGGAACAATAGATGGTAAACAACTCGATGTAATTATTGGTGCAAGAACTATGGAGGGATGGGAATTAAGACTTAATCCTGCAACCGGCGAACTTGATTTATCTGGACTTAAAAGACGAGATTTCGTCGAGTATTAAAAGAAATAACAATTACATCGCCACCGGCGGGTCCACATTTTTTATCTTAAGGAACTTTTCCCTTGCTTCCGCAACAACAAAAATCGAACCCGTAACCAGAACTCTTTTCCCAGTTTTTTTTGCTTCTCGCAATGCAGATTCAAAAGCCTCTGTTACAGTCGGGTAAACCGGTTGCCCGCATCTTCTCGCCAGCTCTTTGAGTGAAGGAGCACGATGAACCTTCGGCGCAGAAATGTAAAAACTGGCTCCCAAAGGACGAAGTAAATCGAACATCCTTTTTATTGGTTTGTCAACAAGTGCACCAAAAACTATATGAAATTTTTCCCCGTTGAGTTGTCCAACGAGATTTTTCATGGCAGGATAGTTATGAGCACAGTCAAAAACTACTTCAGGCTCATCTCCCACTATCTCAAGTCTCCCGGGCCAGGTAACGGATTCGACAGAACGCAAAATTGTCTTTTTATCAATTTTGTAACCTTTTTTAATCAACTCTTCAATTGCAGCGCATGCACAAGCACAATTGTATATTTGATGCTCCCCTTTTAACGCAGGTATTATCCCATTCAACTTTAAAACCTCACCAATGTAATCAAACTTTTCCCCCTCACCCTCCCTTCTTATAGCGAAGAATTCCTTACCTAATCTTCTCACCTGTGATTTAAGCTTCCCAGCCCTCCTTGAAATAACTCCCTCTGCCACATGGGACATTTTCCCTGTTACAACAGGCACGCCTTCCTTAATTATCCCGGATTTTTCCCTCGCAATATCCTCTATTTTTGTACCCAAAATGTTCGTATGTTCGTGCGATATCGAAGTAATCACACTAACTAAAGGAGTACAAATATTAGTTGCATCAAGTCTCCCTCCCAGCCCAACCTCTACAACTGCAATGTCAACCTTTTCGTCAGCAAACCATTCAAACCCAATAAGAGTTGTTATCTCAAAAAAAGTCAGCCACGGCAATTTTCTCTCCGAAAATAATTTCTCTATTCTTTCGAAGCGTCGAATAACTTCCTTCCGTGGAATTTCCTTTCTCCCTATTCTTATTCTCTCAGTGTACCTGTGAAGGTGTGGAGAAGTGTAAAGCCCAACTCGAAACCCACTACGATGCAACACTTCAAAAACCGTCCTCGCTACACTCCCTTTGCCATTGGAACCTGTTATATGAACAACCGGAAAATTCCTCTGAGGGTTTCCCAGAATTTCTGCAGCCTCTTCAACACGATTCAGAGTGTAGTAAGAACTTTTCCCATTTCTTGCATAAATACTTTTTAAAACCTCATCGTATTTCATTTTTGCCCAAATTTCCTTGCAAGTTCCAAAAACCTGTAAAACTCCTCAAGTTCATCAGGTCTTTTAACAACAAGACTCCCACCCTCATTTACAAACATAATCCCCTTATCAGTAAGTTCTTTGAAAATTGAATGAACGACCTCCAATCCCACATCTATCTGAGTTGCAAAATCCTTTGTATCAATATAAAATGAAATTCCATCCTTTCCTGACACTCCTTCAATTTCCATAAGCCTTATCAAACCTAATACAACCCTAACCCTTGGGTCACCCTCCATCAGTATCGCGACGAGGTCGTCTGCTGCCTTAAGCCTCCACGCCATCCTTGTGAGAAGCTTGGTGGCTACCTCTGGAGAACTTTCGGTTATCTTTTCCATCACCTGAACAGGAATCACTATCACAACACTCTCGGTAAGCGCAACTGCAGATGCCGTTCTGAGTGTCCCCGTGAGCGCGGCAACCTCTCCAAAAAAATCATCCTTCTTCATCACAAAAAGGGTTCTTTCGCGGTCCTTTATCGTTTTATAAATCCTTATTTCACCACTATGAACGAGATAAATATCACTACCGGGTTCCCCCTCATAAAAAATATGCTCACCCTCAGCATATATTTTCCCAAAATGTTTGAGAAGAATCTCTATTTTATTTTCCGTATCACCCATATTTTCACTTAACAAATGGAAAATTATTAAAAAATTTTTTATAAAACAATATCAATTATTAATTTGTCTGCAAAACAAAATCTATGCAATTAAACGAAAAATTAAAAAAAATCGCCCTCATAGGTCTTGGCTCTAACGAAGGGGAAAAAGAAAAAAATATCCTCACAGCAGTGGAACTTCTCGATATGGATGAAGAAATTAAAGTTTGTGCCCTTTCACCAGCTTACGAGACTGAACCAGTAGGTCCATCAGTTACTCCCTTTATAAACGCATGCTTGCTAATTTCCACTGAACTGGAACCTGAAAATCTCCTCGAAAAACTTAAATCAATCGAAAAAATTTGTGGAAGAAAAGAAGGGGGTGCGTGGGGCATGCCTCGAACTGTGGACATGGATATTCTCCTTTACGGAAACACGCAGTACCGTTCCCAAAAACTTGTCATTCCACACCCTGAACTTAAAAACAGGGATTTTGCACTTATTCCTCTTCTCGATTTAATTCCTGATGCTGTAGACCCGGTTACCGAAAAACCATTGCGCGATTTCCTTAAGTCCGCAAAGTATAAAACCATTATAAGAGGTCCTTCCCCCATACCAGAAAAAATTGATTACAGATTGATTGAACATACTGCAGATATGGGGTTTGAAGTTTACGGAAACGGTAAAAAAGGTGTACTCGAAAACGCAGCAATGGCACTCTCGGACATTATCGCTGAGAGAGCAGAAATTAAAGAAAAAATCCGCTTCGATACTGAAATAGAAGGAAACGATGATTACCAGCTTCTGATTGGAATTCTTCAGGAAGTCCTCTTTCTTTTTGATTCAAAGAGGTTTCTTCCTGTTAGAGTAACTGTTAGGCTTGAAGAAAACACATCATCAGGGGTAAAAAATTCAGATTCAAGTAATTCAATGAGCCCTGTTACTGCAAAGATTTCTCTCTTTGGTGAAGAGATCCAGCAAAAAAATATTAAAAGGATTGTTAAAGCAGCCACATACCATATGATAGAAATTGAATGTATGGATAAAAAAAATAATATATGGAAAGCAAAGGTTTTTCTCGATGTGTAAATACTCAAGACTTGCAAAATATATTGATAAACCTCATATTTACCATGAAAATAATAAAGAAACAATCATGGATTCCCGCCGGAGTTTATCCCTGTGAAAACAGGGACGGGAATGACACAGCAAGGCTATTAAAGTCTTTAGTTCCGTGGGGGATAAACAGTCATTCCTGCGGAAGCAGGAATCAATAATTTTAAATTTTCATTCCTGGGGGTGGGCAAAATTTGGCTATGGCGCTTATTATTAATATAAATTTGTGATTGATGTAATAACTGAAAAAATAACGGGAAGAGAGAATAAATATGCCAGACATTGAATTAAAAAAGGAAAATGAATTCAGATGGAAAATTTCCGCAACCGGAAAAATGCGGACTGATGGCATTATCTACGCTAATGACCACCTGATAAAAATCATAGAAAAAGATGCAAGCCCCAATCAGGTGGCAAATGTGGCGACACTTCCTGGAATAGTTGGTCCATCAATGGCAATGCCAGACATACACTGGGGTTACGGATTCCCGATTGGAGGGGTTGCGGCATTCGACGAATCAAAAGGAATCGTATCACCCGGAGGTGTTGGTTACGACATAAATTGTGGTGTTAGAATGATTGCTACAAACCTCGATATTGAAGAAATAAAAGAACATATACCTGAAATCATCTCAGAACTTTACGAAGATATTCCAAGTGGAGTTGGTTCAAAGAGCAAATTTCTTGACCTCGATGAAAAATCTCTCAACAGAGTTCTAATTGAAGGGGCATCTAAAGTAATTGAAATGGGTTATGGCAGGGAAGAGGATATAGAATTTATCGAATCAAACGGGGTATTACCAGGTGCAAAACCTGATGCGGTAAGCGCAAGAGCAAGGGAAAGAGGTGAAGGGCAACTTGGAACCCTCGGTTCTGGAAATCACTTCCTTGAAATAGACACCGTCGAAGAAATCTATAATAACGAAGCTGCCAGCGCGATGAATCTTCGCACAGGAACAATTGTAATCTCCATTCACACCGGTTCAAGAGGGTTAGGTCATCAAATATGTGATGATGCTCTCAAAATGATGCAACAGGCATCTAAAAAATACGGCATAGAATTGCCTGACCGCCAGCTTTCATGCGCACCACTTGGAAGCAAAGAAGCGGAAACATACCTTGCAGGAATGAGTGCAGCAGCTAATTTTGCTTTTGCTAACAGGCAGGTTATAACTCACCTTGTAAGAAAAACAATGATAAAATTCTTTAAAAAATTAGGCATACAATATGATGACAGAATCATTTATGATGTTGCTCATAACATAGCAAAATGGGAAAAACATACATTCGAAGGAAAAGAAAGAAAACTACTCGTTCATCGTAAGGGAGCCACGAGGGCATTCCCACCTGGCCATCCTGAACTGCCGAATGCCTATAAAAAAATAGGTCAACCAGTCTTAATCCCGGGAGATATGGGGAGGTCATCTTTCATACTTGTAGGAACTCAAAAGGCAATGGAAACAACTTTTGGAAGTACATGTCATGGAGCGGGAAGAGTTTTAAGCAGGCAGAAAGCCAAATCTATTGCGCGAGCCAGTGAAGTTGTAAAAAATCTTGAAAACCAGGGTATAATAATAAGGGCAGCAAGCAAAGAAACGATTGTTGAGGAAATATCTGAAGCATACAAGGATGTTTCAGAAGTGGTGGAGGTGGTAAAATCTGCTGGAATTGCTTTACCCGTAGCAAAATTAAAACCCCTTGGGGTTATAAAAGGATGAAAAAACATTTTTTCTTTACTTTTTTTAAAATTTGGAATATTGACTTTTTATTTGGAAAGTTTCAAACTACATACAAGATATCATTGATAAGGGTTAAAAGGAGGAAATTAAATGAGTAGCAATTCCAATGATGATTCCAGGAAAGATGTTCGCAGGGATATACCAATAAGGGTAAAATTCAAGAGCGCAACAATAGAAGAATTCATCGAACAATATTCCAAAGATGTCAGCAGAGGTGGAATTTTCATCAAGCATAAAGACCCTTCTCAATTCCCTGTAAGAACATTGATTAAATTTAGCTTACTCCTTGCGGATGGTACTCCATTTATACAGGGAATTGGAAGAGTGGTATGGATAAGGGAACTCAGTCAGGCAAAAGTTGACAGACCCCCTGGAATGGGCATCAAATTCATCAAACTGGATGAAAAAAGCAGAGCAATTATTGACAGAATTGTGAAAGGGAAAGATGTTCTTGATGATGGTTCAGGTCCACCAGGTGGAGAAGATGTAATAGGTGCTATAGCGGAAGAGAAAAAAGAGGAAAAGAAAGAAGAAAAACCTCCTGAAAAAGCTGAAGCTAAACCTGAAGAGAAAAAAGAGGAAGAGAAAAAAGAGGAAAAGAAGGAAGAAAAGAAGGAGGAAAAACCCCCTGAAAAAGCTGAAGCTAAACCTGAGGAAAAGAAAGAAGAGGAAAAGAAAGAAGAAAAACCTCCTGAAAAAGTTGAAGCCAAACCTGAAGAGAAAAAAGAGGAAGAGAAAAAAGAGGAAAAGAAGGAAGAAAAGAAGGAGGAAAAACCCCCTGAAAAAGCTGAAGCTAAATCTGAAGAGAAAAAAGAACCTGAACCTGAAAAGAAAAAAGAAGAGGAAAAACCAGAAGTACGAAGACCTCAACCTCCACCATCAAAGGCAGAAGAAGAAAAGAAAACGAGTGCATGGGTATGGGCAATTGTAATATTAATCGTTATTGTTATCTTCTACTGGCTGGTAGAACGCGGAAAACAAAAGAATCAGGAGGAAACAACACCCCCACCAGCTACAGAGGAAACACAAAAAGTTGAAGAAGCAACTCCCCCACCACCTCCGCAGAAGGAAATGGCAGGTATTGAAATTTCTACCACTCCTGACGGTGCATCCATAACGATAAATGGTGAACCAAAAGGGAAGGCGCCACTTAAGGGTCTTGAATATGAAGTTGGACAAAAACTAACAATAAAGGCATCTATGGTTGGATTCGGTTCCGCAACTACAGAAGTAGAGGTTAAAAAGGACATTCAACCAATAGTTTTTAATCTTCAGAAAATTCCATCTATTATTGAAGTAGATTCGATACCTACCGGAGCTACAATATCTCTGGATGGAAAGGTAAAAGGGAAAGGTCCATTAACAATAGAAAATGTTGACCCTCTTGCAACTGCAAAAATTTCTTTCAAGTTAAAAGGATACGAACCAAAAGAAATCGCTATTGATTCTACCGCTGCATGGAGAGAAATTAGTGGCAGGTATGTTCTTACAATCAAAGAACCTCTTACCGCTGTAGCAACACCGACACCGACGCCAACACCTCCTGTCGAAAAAATTTCTCCACCAGAAAAGAAACCTGTTGTGGAAAAGAAACCCGCAGAAGAAAAGAAACCCGTGGTGGAAAAGAAGCCTGTAGAAGAAAAGAAACCTGCAGAGGAAAAGAAACCTGTACAAAAGAAAAAATCAGAAATTGAAGAGAATCCCTACGAGTAAATCTTTTCTTGAAGGAATGAAAAATCAAAATCCTGCAATCATTATTTTTTCCACTTTTCCTGACGAAAAAACAGCATCTGAGATGGGGAAAGCATTAGTAGAAATGCGGCTTTCAGCATGCGCAAGTATCGTCCCGGAAATCAGGTCAATTTACCGATGGCAGGAAAAAATTTGTGACGAAAAAGAATATCTGCTGATTTTGAAAACCCGTGAGGATCTCATCGAAAATGTGGAAACAGAAATCAAAAAAAGGCATCCATACGAAGTCCCCGAAATAGTTTCAGTAAAAATTGATTCGATTTCGGAAAGTTATCTTAACTGGCTAATCAGCGAAACTTCCAGAGGGAAGTAATTTACCTCTTATAATAATTACTTCAAGTCAACTCTTTTAACATGAACAAGCCTATGACCCAGCATATCAACCGCAGCACCTGACTGCTCGAGAGCAATATAACCTACCAGAGGCTCATATTCACCCTCCTCATTTGGCTCCATATCCAGAAATAACACCTCTGTTATAATTTGCCTGAACTCCCCCACGCGAGCCCTAATAGGTCCACAAATAACCCCCCTTTTAGTAGATTGGTCAGCCATCTCTACCTCAATTTCCGCTAACTGCTCAATTTCTCCTAATCTATCACGCCATGCATTAGGTAATGTGATATATGCAGTACCTGTATCAACCAAGGCGCTAACTGTAAAATTCTTGCTCTGGTCAGAAAAATTCGTTAACTTTATCTGGGTTATAATACGTCCCATTTTTCCCTCTACTAATAAATATTTTTAAAAATTACTGTCGTTTAAGATATTTTCGCCATAAATCAACATAGGCTCTTGAAAGAACAAATCTTGCAACTTCTTTTGTGAATTCGTTTTTTGAAAAAGCATTACATATTCCCTCAGGATTCGATGCAGGAATTCCTACAAGGTCCGGTTCTCTCTTCTTAAGCATATCAAGAACAGCCCCAATATCTCCGCAACGAAGCAGGGCAAGCCTCAGTGATGTTGCTTTAATCTTAAAATACCACTCTTCAATATCGAACCAGGGTGCTTCCACATACTCTTTTAGGATTTTTTCGATTGGTTTCATTTTACCTTTTGGAATAGCATCTTCTATAATTCCTTCCATTGCCTCCACCTTTTTGAGCATGGAAAATCCACTTCCAAAGCCGGGGCGAATTTTTCTCCCAAGTGCTATAAGAAAAGATTCAAAATCCGCAACATTCATTTTGAATGGTATAAAATTATTCAAAGCAATCTGACTCAGCGATATTGTAGCCATAATACCCTGTTCCTGGTCGCTTAATTCCACAAATGATGATGGGAAAAGAATAGCCGGGTTATCAAAAATTTCTATAATTGGGTCATTTCCAGAAACAGGTATCAGATAAACTTCAAAATCCTTCACACCTAAAAATTCCGCAGCTTTTCTACATTCCCTCACAAGTATAGCACCTCTTGGGTCTTCTCTTTTCAAAAGATTCTCCGATTTTGAAATTCCATAATAGGAATACTCTTTCCCAAAAATTTTTCCTGCATATTTTGACACTTCATCGAGAAGTTTCCTTACAGGGTGAGCAATACTATCTATCCGAATACTTTCAAAATCTGTTTCAGCAAGTTTTCCATGCGCACTAATATCAGTCTCTTTTCTGTATTTTTCTGATAACTGCTTGATTTTATCGGTAACCCTGTCCTGTGCAACGGAGTATAAGAAATTTGAAATAACCATCCCCCTCTCTTCATTATCTACTTCACCGAGCATTGTCAAAGCAGATAAAAGCATGTCAATGTTGAATGGTTGAGCATTAATAACTTTTTCTATAATCTCTGTATATTCATTTTTCTCCCCTTTTAATGACTTTACATTTTCGAGAAGGAGACACCCAACCCTATAGTTTTCAGGCTCAACTTCAAATGCTTCCTTCAGGTAATCAAATGATACTTTTGGGTTGCCAAATTTTGTCTTCTCAATCTCCGCCATATCGAGAAGAACATCTACTCTAAGTTTATCATCAAATAGCTCCCCTTTTCTGAAATGACGGATTATTTCATCACCCATCTCAACTGCTTTTCTAAAATTCCCCATTTTCTTATAAATACTGGTTTTCATCATTACCGCATCTCTGTGATACGGGTGAAGGGACAGAATTCTATCGAGTGTTTCGATAGCTTTTTCTGGCATTTTCATCTTCTCTTCATAAATTTTCACTTCTTCAAGCAAACAATCGGTCTTCTTATCTCCCTCTTCTCTGTCGGCAATTTTTTCCATCACTTCTATTGCTTTTTCCCATTCACCGGCTTTTTTATAAAGCTGATGTAACTTTTCCATAACCTCGATGTGATTCGGGTTCTGCACTAAAATATTCTCTAAAATTCCTATTATCTCATCATGCTCCATACTACTTTTTTCGACAAGATCAGCCATCCGAAGGGCAGTGGTTAAATAAGCACCCGAATCTGATATATTATTTAGTATATATCTTGATATTGCAATCGCTTCGTTTACCTCATCCTTTGCTATGTACAAATCAAGAAGCCCTAAAAGTGCCGGGATTTTCTGAGGGTCAACTTTCAATACTTTATTGAAACTCCGTATCGCTTTTGAATAATCTCCAATATGCTTCCATTGCAGATTCCCCAGCAAACTGAAAAACTCAGGTATTCTATTCGGAGAAGAAACTTTATCCTCTACTTCCTCCAATATCGCTACCAGTTCCTGCCATCTCCCTTCTCCTCCCATTACCCTTATCAGGTTGTTAAAAACCTCTTCATTTTCCGGATTTTGCCTCAAAGCCTCAATTAAGTTTCCTATTCCCTCTTCTCGCTTGCCACTTTCGAGATTCATTAATCCCATGCGACAGAGAATCTTCGCTCTGGATTCCGGTTTCAATGTTCTTTCCAGCAATTTTGAAGCTACATTAGCATATCGCTCAGTGTCTCCAATCTGGTATGCCACTTCCTCAAGAAAGAGTAGTGGAACAATATTCGATGGGTCCAGATTACATGCTCTTTCAAATTTTTCTATCGCCTCTTCAATTTGAGCCTTTGTTAATAACGATTCGCCTATTACATATTCATAAACAGCACGAATTTTACTATCCTCTTTCTGCATATTTTCCCTGACTTCAAGCATCGTAATATAGGCATCTATATTTTTTTCCTTTTCAATTAAGCGCTCGAGAATGATGTCATATAAAAATTGGTCATTTGAAGATTGCTGAATTATATCATCCACGAATTTTTCCGCTTCCCCTCTCGTTTCAATAAGCCTGCTCGAACCCAGCCTGTTTTCTATCATTGAAAGTTCATTCAAAAGAGCAATTCTCAAATTTCCATCCGGAAGCAGGTCCATTAACTTTCTTAATACTTCGATTATAGACTTCCATTCCCCCATTGTTCTGAAAGATAAATCCAGATTCCTCAATGATACTACCGAATCTGGTTTACATGTAAGGGCTTTCATAAACCAATCACTTGCCTCTTTAGGATTTTTCAATCTCATCAGCCACAATTCTCCTAAAATTAGAGCCAGCCTGTACTGGTCATCAGGGTCAACAGATGTCATATATTCCTGATGAAGGAGTTGGGCTAAATATTCGAAATTTCCATCCTGTTCGCATAGTCGCACTAAAGATTCCCTTGCTTCACTCAGTCCTGGCTCCATTCTAAGAGCCTGACTGAAACTATCACTTGCCATGTCCGACCTTCCAAGAAGGTCCTCCCACAATTCACCAATTCTCACAAGCGCTAACGCCCGCTGGTGTCCTTCAGGAAGATAAGAAGCCTCATTCTCTAAAATTTCGATTATACTCATCCAATCCCCATTTTTCCTGAAAATCTTGTAAAGAGCCCAGCTGGCAGCCATGTTACGCGGATTTTCTACAAGAGCATTACGATAAGAAGAAATAGCCTCCTCCATATTTCTTAAGTTGTTTTCATATATAGAACCTATCCGATAAAAAAGCAGGCTCCTTTCCTCCGGTTCTGTGGCGACACCAAGTTCTGTTCGGTGCAATTCTACCAATTCCTCAAATTTTCCAAGCTTGTAATATATCCTTCCTAAATTCCGTATTGCATGAGGATAAAAAGGACTTATTGATAGCAATCTTTTGTATGAGTCTATAGCCTTCTCAAGATTTTTTAAATATTGTTCATATATCTCTCCTACTCTCTGAAGAATATCCACTATTTGCTCATCATCACTCAGGATATCCGCTTCCTTCAAAAGATATGTGACATGCTCCTCCCATAATTCATGTTCTGCACTGATTCTTACAAGGGCAGAAAGAGCATTAGAATTCGCAGGGTCTATTTCAAGAATGTCTTTATAAACTCCGTATGCTCCCTCTCTGTTGTTCAACCTCTCTTCAAGCATTCTGGCAATTTTATGCATGAGCGAAATCTTTACAGCCGGGTTTTCTTCGGTAATGAGCCTTTCCTGATAAAGTAAAACAAGCCTCTGATAATTACCTGTTTTTTCTAAAAGCCTTTCCATAGCATTGAAAGAAAGAGTAAAAGAAGGAACCAGTGCAACCGCCTTGTTATAAAGTTCTATTGCTTCTTCCACTTTCCCCTGCGATTCCCTTATTTCTCCTGCCCTGTGGTATGCCATTGCTCTTCGCATCGGGCTTTCTGTAATCTCAGCCTCTTTAATGTGCATTGCCACAATATTATCAGTTTGGTTTCGCTTCTTATAAAAGCTGGCAAGCTGCACAAAAGCTGGCAAATATTTGGGGTTTTCCTCTATCGCTTTCAGATAATACTCAGAAGCTTTTTCATCGTTCTGAAGATTTTCTTCATAAAGTTGTCCTAAACGCATATAAATCGCTGACCGCTCATCTGCGCTTTTGCAGATACCTGCCTGTTTTTCATAATAATATGCCAATTTCTCGTATTGCCCTACAAGTTGACACAATCGCACCATTTCCCCGATGATTAATTCTGATTCGGGGTCTGCCTTGAAAGCTTCATCAAGCACCTCTATAGCCCCGGAAATATCCGAAAGCCTCTCATGGAGTATCCTACCAATAGAATAAAGAATCCTTGCCTTCTTCCGCCCCGATGTTCCTTCCGCCTTTTTCTTAAGTATTTTAATCAGCGGGTTAAACATCTTCTTACGATAATAAAGTCTCGTCAGAGCATGAATTGCCGGAGTAAAGGAATCATCCTTCTTTAAAACCTCTTCGTATATTTCTATTGCTCCATCGGTATCATCGAGAAATACTTCTTTAATCGTACCTGCTTCGTATAAAAGTGCAGACCCGAGATTAGAAGACTCCATAAGCCCTGCAAGTTTTTTAAGGGTATCCACAAGACCGGGGTAATCCTTCCTCTCCTTCAAAATTCCTTCCAGAAGCCATAGACCCTTTATATTATCATGGTCAAGTTCAAGAGCCTTATGTATTGCAATAAGTGCCTCCTCCCATGCACCAAGTTGATGAAAGAGAACCTCTGCCCGCTCAATCCAGAGTTGTGCCCGTCTTAAACTATCTTCAGTAATGCGTATTTCATGGTCGGTAAGAGAAAGAAAATTCGACCAGTTCCCTCTCACAAGGGCAATTCTCCGCAATGCCCTTAAAGCTGGAATAAAATTATCGCAGAGTGATAGCGATTCTTGATAATGAGCTGAAGCCTGGAAAAGGTCCTTCAAATGCTCCTCAAATATCCTGCCGATTTCGAAACACATCACAGCCCCTTTTTGAGGGTCATCTTTTGATTCAATCTCATTGCGAAGCATTCGAATGAGGTTGTAGTAGTAGTTTTTATCCAGTAAAACTACATTTTCACTACCAGTCTGTATTTCAACTTCTGGTTCTTCACTCATCTCTAATCCCCATAATAAAAATTACTTTTTTTACTCCAAAATTAGCAATAATTGATATATTATAAATCTTCCGAATTTTTTAAAATCCTATCTCTTTTTGTTAGTACTTCAACTCCATTTTCTGTTACAACTACTGTATGCTCAAACTGTGCAGAAAGTTTTCCATCTGCAGTTACAGAGGTCCAACCATCATCAAGCTGCTTTACCTTCCATGTACCTAAATTTATCATAGGTTCTATAGTAAAAGTCATACCCGGAACCATTCGAGTATTTTCTCCCGAATTTGCAAAATGAGGAATCTGAGGCTTCTCATGAAAACCTTTTCCTATTCCATGACCTACATAATCTCTTACCACGGAACAGCCCTGACTCCGGGCATATCTTTCAATTGCATCACCTATTTCGTATATCCTTGCCCCGGGCTTTACAACTGAAATACCTATTTCAAGACATCTTCGAGCAACTTCAACAATCTTTCTGGCTTCCCTGGATGGTGAGCCAATATAGAAAGTTGCTGATGTATCACCATGCCACCCATCAACTATTGTGGTTACATCAACATTCACAATATCACCATTGTGCAAAACCACCTTTTTACTCGGGATTCCGTGACAAACAACATCATTTACTGAAACGCAAACACTACTCGGAAATCCTCTATAATTTAGAGGGGCTGGAATACCTCCTCGAGAAACCACAAAATCATGCACAAACTCGTTTATTTCGTATGTAGTTATTCCTTCCCTTATAAATTCACCAACTGCCAAAAGCGTCTCTGCTGCCAGTTTACACGACTTCCTCATAGCAATTAGTTCCCCTTCGGTCTTGAGGTATATTTCAGTCACTTTTTCCTTGGTGGTGGAGGTGGTGGTGTTGAAATTGACTTTCTCCCCTTTACAGACTTTCTTGGTGGTGGAGGAGGCAACGAATCACCTCCCCTGTCTCTTTTTTTCTCGGATGAAACCCCAATTTCATACTCCTCTTCAAGCACCTCCTTTAACGATTCATCATCAAGTAGAAAGGATTCCTTTCCTTTAAGTTTCTTTTCCTCTGGTAACGGGCTACCTGCCACTGCACCTGCAACCTGCGACTGAATATTCATATCAATTTTCTCCTTCCCTGTCGGCAGAGGTTCTATATCTTCTAACTCTTCAACAGGTTCTGCTTCATCACCCTTTCCTCCATCTTCATCCGGTTCTAACTTAGCCTCTTCTTCTTTCATCCCGCTAATTTGAGGAGATTCTTCTACCTTCTTTTCTCCCTCCTCCTCTGTTTTTCTAAGAATATCTGCAACTTTTTGTGCCGGTATTTCACCTGTTTTTATGTCATCCTCCCAATCCGGCAACATATCGATTCTTTCCTCTTTTTCCTCCTTCCTCAAACCTGCTCCAGCTACCTCACCAGGGACTTTCTCTTCCCCAACTTTTCCGGGCTTTTCCTCTTCTTCAATTTCATCAATCAGGCTTTTGCGTAAAGATTCAACATCTAATTTCTCCTCCTCTTCCCCTTCTTCTTCGACATCTCCCAGTCTCAGTGCAAGCCCTAACTTCGCCTTTCCAAGTCTCTCTATTGCTTCCTCTGCTTCTCTGTCACCAGGAATTTCAGAAAGTATTCTCTTATATACATCAATAGCCTCAAATTTATTATTCATATCCTTTTCCCAGACAGAAGCAATCTCCTTGAGTAACACAACTTTCTGGGCTTTATCCTGCCTCTTTTCCACTTCTGATTCTAAAAGCATCAGCAAGTCATTGAATCTGCCAACAGTTCTATAAAAATCTGCAAGTTTTCTAAATGCAAAAGGATGATTCGGGTCACATTGAATGATTTGCCAGTAATGTTCGGCTGCTTCTTCGTGCTGTCCAAGTTGCTCCTCGAGTATTTTAGCTCTCCTTTCGTGAATTATCTTAGCAATATCCATCTTAATCGAAAGTTTAAGCAATTCCGCCAAATGGTCGGAAAGAAACTCCCACCAACCCTGTTGCGCGGCAATTTTTTCGAGTTCATCAAGAATTTCGATATTTGCAGGATTCAGTCTGTGTGCATCTTTCAAAGAAACGAATGCACTTTGTGGGTCTTCGAGACCTTCCATAAATATTCTGGCAATCTGGCGCAGGAAAACAACCCTGTACGGGTCACTGGCTTCATAAGAATCTGCATGCTGTTTATAAGTCTTCAGCAACCAGGAAAATACATAACCCCGTTCCTTTGGAGATAAATTTGCTTCGATACTCTTAGCAGCATCAAGTATAAGATTAGCGAATCTCTCGTTAGCAGGGTCAACTTCAACTGCATCCTGTATGATTTTAATAGCACCATCAACATCCTTGAGATATTCTGCCATTATCCTCGCCATTTTGAGTTTCAGTTCTATTCTTGTAGCCTTATCAGTGGTGGATTTAAACCTCTTATCAAGAGCATCTATAAGTATCTCATATTCACCAGCTTCAAGAGCAGCCGCATTGAACTCATCAAAAATTGCTGAATCATTCGGTTTCTCTTCTGAAGCATGCATTAGTGGCATCACCGCCCCCCCAGGATAACCACCATCTTTCCATACCACCTTACCAAATCTTCTCAGAAGCATTACTCTACCATCCAGGTCACTGATTCCTCGTGATATTCTATCATAAACAGCAGCAAGTTTTTCCCAGTCCTTGCATTTCAAAGCAAATCTATCTGCATCATCTATAAGCTCAACCATATCCGGGTCCGCTATCGATGCCTGGTAAATATCATTGAGCGCTCTTAGATTATCCCCTAAATTTTCCGAAAGGACATTCGCTGCCTGTCTGAATCTCCGCACTTTCTCCTCTTTCCCTTCAGCCTTTGAAGCAAGGTCCTCATACATCGTGGCAAGGTCCGCCCACTGTGCCATTCTTTCAGCAGCTTTTTCAATCGCATTCATTATGTCTTCGTCTATCTTCAATCTTGAGAATATCTCCTTATACCATCCCCAGGCTTTTTCGTAATCGCCTAACATTTTCTCACAAATATTCGCCCCTTTGAGAAGCAAACCAAGAATTTCACTCTCCTCCTCTGCATCTTTTGCCTTTGTTTTCAAAAGTCGAAGGAGTTTTTCCCACTGCCCTGTATCCTCATAAAGAATTTCAAGAGCATCCCGGGATGTGCGGTCTTCAGGATTTACCTGTAAAAGCCTTTCATAAGCACTGACTGCCTTTGTTTTATCCCCTAACTTCTCTCTGTACCATCCAGCAAGCATCCCTAACATTTCTACCTGCATCAAGGGGTCTTTCATCAGTTGTACTTCTTTTTCGAGAATCTGGGTTGCTTCATCGAATTTCCCCATTTCCGCACATATAGCCCTGAGCATTGCAAGCGCTTCTTCATCATTTGGGTCCAATTTAAGTGCTGTTCTCAAAGCATCCGCCGCTTCCTGAGGTTTTCCAAGCTGAATATGCAAAACTTCACTCAAATCTTTATACAGAACAACTCTGTCTTCGTCCTTTTCTGCAATCTTTATTCTCCTGTGGATGTTCTCCACAAGTTCTGCCCATTCCTCCTTTTCCCTGTGCCATACCGCAAGGGTTCTAAGGGCTTCTGCGTCATCTCCTCCCTCAAGCAGTTTTTTCCATACCTCCATAGCCTCTTCTCGCCTACCGACATTATCACTGCTGAGCAAAAGCCCAAGCTTGCGCATGAAAAACCTGTGGTGGTCGGAAAGACTTTTTTGTTCAAGCAAGCTCCTGTACATATTGATAAGGTCATCGTATCTTTGAAGTCCTTCAAGAAGTTTCTCATAATGCTCATACGCTTCTATATCATCCTTTACCAGTTCAAAATACTTTTCCCAGTTCTGCGCACTTCTCTGAGAATCATCAAACTGATCCCATGCTATTCTTGCAATTTTTTTATAACATGTAGCCTTCTGTTTAGTATCCGAAGTTAGATTTGCTATTTTTTCAAGAGATACAACAAGTTCGGCATAACTTTCATTTATTTCCTGAATATTCGCAAGTTTCAATAGAACATCGAAGTCATCAGGAAACTCTTCGAGCATCTTTTTACAGGTATCATAAGCCCCTTCGTAATCTTCGAGCGTTTCATCCTGAAGTGACAGCAGTCTATCGTAAATTTTCCTCCTTCCTGCCGGAGATTCTTCGTGGTCGAGTTCGATTTTAAGTATTTTTTCAAGTTCATTCCATTCTCTCATCCTCAGCGCAAGTTCATCCAGCTTGGCTATTACATCCATATCAGCAGGATTTATTTCCAGAGCTGCCCACAAACTTTCAAAAGCTGATTTCGGATCATCCCTTCGTAGAAGATGAATTTCTGCTATTTTCTTCTGAAGAGCAAGTTTTTCCTCTTTATCCTGTGAAGAATAAACTGCTTCTTCAAGGAATGCTATATAATCGTCCCATCTTTTGTTTGTAACAAGAATTTTTTCAAGGTTTTTCCTTGCATCCTGATTGGATGGGTCTAATTGAATCATCTTTTTATAAACTGTAATCGAAGAATCCACATCTCTTAGCCTCGTCTCTGATAATGCAGCTGCTTCACGAAGCTTTTGCAATTTGAAATCCATGTTTACATACGGAGAATCAGAAACCTCAAGCAAAAGGTCCCTTAGCTCCGCAAACCTGTTGCCTGACCGCAATCTCTTTTCGAGAAAAGTCCATGCCTGCTGGTCATCTGGAACAAGTTTCAAAACCTGTCGCATCTTTTCCTCCGCCTTCTCACCCATTGCAAGTTTCAGAAGTTTCTCTGCATCTGTCTTGAGGCGCGATATTTCCTGGGGGTCTACAGCAGGCAGTTTTGGCGGAACAACCTGCTGCTCTGCAACTTCCTCCAGTGGTCTGGCAATCCTCTCTTCAGCAGCAGGTTCTGGAGCTTTTACCACTTCTGCTTCCACATCCTTCTGGACCTGGGACTGCTGACCCAATGAGAGTAACCCCCCGGCAGGAGCTGCCCCCTGAAGAGAAGGGGAGGGTGGTGATGGAGGGGGTGGCTCTTCCTTCGCAGGTGCTGAAGTTTTTGAAACAACGAGTTCCTTTGTTGTTGACATCAACTGATCCACAGTTTCTTCTTCTTCGAAACCTGTAAGAGGAGCAGGTTTTAATGCCCCACCAACATTTACTCTCACTTTTGCAAGCAAGTCTAAATCAGAAGGGTCGCCAAACTCTTCAAGTGCCTCGAGATATGCCAGTGCTTCAACAGGCTGATTCAGTTTTTCAAAACATAGTTTTGCAAGCTTTCTTAAGATAGGAATTCTTCTCTGCTTTATCTTTATTGAATCGAGGCTTCTTTGAAGTCGGATTTTGAGGTCCTGCCATCTTCCTTCACTCATGCATGCAGCCTCGTACATATCAAGTGCTCCCTGATGCTCGGGTAACAGGTCAAGAGCAGTTTCGAGATAGCGCGGTGCTACATCAGGCTCAGATATTTGAGACAATTTAAAAAAACAGTCAGATGCAACTTCGAGTTCTTCCCTCGTTAGTTCCTCATTCTCATTCTTCCTTATCAAAGCAGTTCCGAGGTCATAAAGTGCCTCCGGGTCGTTTGGTCCAAGAACCACTGCTCTTCTCAGCGAAATTATAGCTCCGTCAAGGTCTCCGAGGTTTCTTTCTTTCAATATGGCAAGTTCCCTCAGCAGTGCTCTTTTTCTTTCTGGATCAGGCTCTGCATTTATTTCAAGGTCGTAAAGTCTTGCAGCAGTTTCGAAATCTCCTGCATTTAAGTAAATATTCCTCGAAAGGTAAATCGCCATAACATTCGTTGGGTCAACCTGTGCCGCCTTTTTATAATACATAATGGCAGTATCATTGCGTTTATAATAGGTCTCCCATATCTCTCCAATTTGCTGATATATGCTTGACCTCATCTTCGCAGATTCCCTTCCCGGCTCGTATGTCTCCAGTCCCTCAACAAACTTTGTAAGAACCTGAAGAAGGGACCCATAATCCCCTGCCTCCCTGTAGATTCTTTCAAGCCTTTCAGCAGCCCCCCTGTGATTCGGACTGATTTCAAGTGTGCGTAGCAAATCCATTGTCCCCCTTCCTATATCACCGACCTGATTCAACCATATTTCAGCTGCTCGAAAAAGATGGTCTGCGGCTTCTGGAGTGTTACCAAGATATGAGCTTCTCATTTCAAGAAGCCCTGCAAGATCCACATACTGACCATTACGCATATAGATGTTTCGAAGTGAAAGAAAAGCATTGTTATCAAGAGGGTCTACCGAAAGTCTTTGCATAAAAATATCTATCTCTTTTGATGACATTTTATACTTACCTTACCTGAATGTTTTTAGTGTAAATTTTTTTACTTAAAACCCTGCAAAAGTTAATAATATTATAAATATTAAAAATATAAATCAATATACATAGTCCGAAATAAATTTCATTCCTTTTCCTGTGAAAGCAGCAAACTATTTAAATAAGGGCATGGTTCAAAAAGTATTAAAAAGTGGCGAAAATCCACCATTTTTTGTAGGGGCTTAATTTATCAAGCCCAAAATTAAAGGAGGAGATAGTGTGCGGAGCAGCGCTGGTGGCGGTTTGTGAGCGGAGTGGAAATGACCATGGAATTGAGTAAATGAAAGGTAGCAAGGAAAAAACAATGATTGACATTATTTTCAGGTTATGAAATGATTTTTTTTGTGAAAGAAGCAAAGATTTTTATAACAACAGATAAATTAAACGAATGGATTGAAAACTATAAGGGAAAAGTTGAAGGGAAAGTTTTATCTTTTGAATGGCTTGATTATCCTGTTAACCTCGAAGAAGCATTTCTTTTTTCAAATCTTGTGGCAGGAGATGATTCAGAAAAATCCATGATAGGAAAAGTCAAAACCCTTTCTGACATTGAGAAATCCGGCATTGAAGTTTTCCAGAATTCCGCAATTATCGGAGAAAACGCTTATGAAGTTAAAGAAGGTTTTATAATTTCCTTTGAAGAAAAGAAGGTTGAGAATTTTAATGAAATTCACTCTCCACCGCAGGAAAATACCCACCTGACCCCTGCTAATTCACCAAAAAAAGAAAAATCAGACGAACCAGAGAAACCAGAGGATATTCTTGCAAAATTCTTAATAGAAAAATTAAAATAACCTGCACTAAGCAGGTCATGATTGGATTAATTTTTAACTTTTCCCCTTTGCAGATTTTGACTTCAAAGGTTTTTCTATTTCTTTTATAACTTTTTCTTCATCCCAGTTTTTAGAAATTGCAATTTCCTTAACGAGCAGATTACGCGCCAAATCAAGCATTCTCCTTTCACCAAATGAAAGAGTTTTGATATTTCTCAAGGTCATCAAATCTCTAAAAACCTCCGCTATATCGAAAATATTACCAGTTTTTATTTTTTCCATAAACCCTCTGTAGCGACGGTTCCATGTTCTGCCCTCAGAAGACGATGGTTTATCTCCAATAATCCCCAATATAACCTTTATCTGAGCGTCGTTAACAAGTTCTCTCATACCTAAACTTCTCGCACTATCAACAGGAACCATGATTGTAAGGGTTGTATCGAAGAGCCTAACCATATAAAATTTTTGTTTCTTACCTGCAATTTCCCTTTCAATTATATCTACTATTTCTCCAACACCCTGTGCAGGACATACAACCTTCTGTTTCACTCTGAATTCTGGTTCAACCATAGCTTATTAAAATACAAAAACCTTTCTAATAAAAATTTATTTCATAAAAAAAATAAATTATCCTTAAAAACAGGCTTTATTATCTAAAAAATAATTTTAAAAGTCAAGGTTTTTATTATGTATTGACCTCTTTTATCGAAATAGAGTATTTTAAGCCTTTTAATTGTGATTCGATGGGTTTTACCTCTTATATAGTATATCTTCTATTTTTCATTTCAGGCGCAACGAGTCTCATATTTGAAAACCTCTGGGTTCGAATGCTTTCCCTGGTTTTTGGTTCTACAACCCTTGCTGTAAGTTCTGTCTTAGCATCATTCATGGGAGGGTTAGCTCTTGGGAGCTACATCTTTGGAAAAAAAGCAGATTCAATTCCAAGACCCCTTCGATTTTATGCAATGCTCGAAGGTGCAGTCGGCTTATGGGCACTCCTTTCTCCCGTGATAATAACAAAAGTTTACCCGTACATAAACCGATGGATGTGGGAAGAATTTCACCTGCAATATTTCACATTTTCATTTGTAAGACTGATTTTTACGGTGCTAATTATTCTACCCCCTACAACTTTGATGGGGGGAACTCTTCCATTACTATCCCGCTTCGTCGTAGGAACGAAAAAAGAATATGAGATTGTAGGTTTAAAAACTGGTTTCCTTTACGCCACTAACACATTCGGAGCAATCACAGGAGCTGCTGTCAGCGGTTTTCTAATGATGCCATTTTGGGGAGTCCGATGGACAAATTTCATAGCATCTGCACTAAATTTATTGATTCTCTGCGCAGCCACCATACTCCTCGAAGAAAAAATAACCAAAAGTCTATGGACACGACGAAAAGTTACAGGTTTAGTAGAAGATTTCACTTCAACAACACAGAAAACAGAAAAGGAAACAGTAACCTCTGCACCTTCCTGCATTATTGATTCCAAAGCGAGAACTTCTGCACTCATCGTTTTCGGACTGAGTGGACTAGCATCTATGAATTATCAGGTTATATGGTCGAGAGCACTCAGCATGGTCATCGGCTCTTCTGTATATTCTTTCACCGTGATTCTTGTTGCGTTTTTAGTTGGTATTGCAGTGGGAAGTGCTCTTTTTTCTCTTCTGGTTCACCGTGCAAAGAACCCCATTCTATGGCTCGGACTAATCCAGGTCTGGATTGCAGTTTCAAGTATAGGAATTTATTTTGCCATGGACCACATGCCATACTTTTTTGCTACACTTGTAACGACAGTAAAAAATTATAACAAACATGTTGGATTAATTCAATTTTTCATGTTCGCAACCGCTTTTGTATCTACAATTCCTGCGACTCTTGGAATGGGAGCAACATTTCCCGTCACGGTTAGAATTTATTGTAGCGGACTTGAAAGGGTAGGAACAGACATTGGAAAGGTTTACTCGATAAACACTATAGGGTCCATCATTGGGTCTTTCGCAGGAGCATTTCTGCTTGTTCCATTTTTTAGCGCCATAGGCTACGGATATGGTTTGCAGTGGTCAATGCTTCTGGGAATATTCCTGAACCTTTTGTGCTTTGCTATTCTAATTCTTACAGGACAAAATTTTTCACCAGTTCGAAGGGTAATTCTTGCAAATGCCCCGATTTTAATACTGGGAGTGATTGTATTTCTGGTAATAAAATTTAATCTTTACTGGAATCCAGGAAAAATGACCATAGGTCCATTTAGAATAAGTCTGGATGAAGATATACTCGACGAGGAGAGCTGGGGCGAACCTGAAATTCCATATTATTTTGATGGCATTTCCACAACAGTAACCGTCGAGAGATGGGGAAAACATATAGCCCTCAAAAACAACGGAAAAGTTGAGGCGTCAAATGGAGACGATATGTCAACACAGGTAATGGTATCGGCACTTCCCATGTTTATGCAATCTTCAATCCTCGATGGCAATTCAGATGTTCTCCTTGTTGGATGGGGCTCAGGTGTAAGTGCTGCTTCAGCAATGGCTTTTCCAATAAGAAGCCTTGAAGTTGTTGAACTTGAAAAGCGCGTAATTGATGCTTCGAGACACTTTCAAGGAGTTACAAAATTCGACTTTCCTTACCGATTTTTCCCTTATGTAAAAAAGGAGGGACTCAAAATAGTCTTAAATGACGCTCGAAATTATCTTTCACATGGTTTAAAAAAATACGATATTATAATAAGCGAACCGTCAAATCCATGGATAACAGGCGTTTCAAATCTTTTTACAGTTGACCATTTTATAACAGCAAAAAAGAATTTAAAAAGGGGAGGAATTTTCTCCCAGTGGGTTCAACTTTACGAAATGAGTCCAGGAAGTATATGCAGTATTTTTAAATCGTTTGCCTATTCTTTCCCATATACTGCTGTTTTTGGTGCTGACCCCGGCAGTACCGACACTTTGATGCTCGGCTCAAACGAACCAATAAAGTTTGATTTGAAAGTTGCGTCCGCTCTTCTCGAAAATGAGAAGGTAAAAGAAGTTTTACAATATACAGGATTGGAGGAACCATTTGATATTTTCTCGGGAATAATCTTCTCCAACAAACGAGAAATTCTTGAATTTTGCAACTTCGCACCTTTAAATACTGATGATAACGCCTTTGTAGAATTTTCTGCACCAAGAGACTTAATTTCATATCAGGCTTACAGGGACTATGTCCATAAATTTTACGACCCCGAATGGAGCCATGGCGATGTTGAAGAGTTACTCGGTAATATTGGTTCCAGTAAAGCAGAAAGGTCTGAAAATTACGCCAATCTTGCTTTATCACTTGCAAAAGGGAAACGAAATAAACTTGCCGGAAAATATCTTGTGAGAGCAAAAAACGAAGAAGATACAGAAATGGCAGAACTTGCAGTTCTGGTTCTAAGTTACCTTTTTGATGACCAAAACGAACCCGAAGTTAAATTCGGCGTAACTGTACTGGGACCTCAGATTGAAAAAAAGACCAAAGAAATATTTGATGAAAAGTATGCAAAAATTCTAAAACTCATTGAAATGAAAGAAAACAAGAGAGCATTCGAAATACTCCTTGAACTCCCCGAAGAATTATGGGAGTTTTCTGATGATGAATTTCAATTTCTAACCGCCTATCTTGAATTTAAAAATGATAGACCAGGTGATTCGGCAAAAAGGCTTGAAGCAGTAATTGCAAAAAAAGATGGTTATGCAACTTTACATCCAGAAATTTATTATTATCTTGCAAAAGCATATTATAATTCATATAATGAAATTGAAGGTGTTCGTCAGATGAAAAATTTTGTACTTTTGAAACTGGCGGAAAAAATTAAAACAAAACTTCAGGATGGTAAAAATGGAAAAGAGTAAAGAAAAAAAGAAAAAAACCAAATCAACTCCGGGGAAAAAGATAACTGCAAAAGTAAAACCCGAAGCGAAAAAAACTGCACCACCAAAACCCAGGGCAAAAAAACCCCTGCTTAAAAAACCTGTTCCAAAAGCAAAAATTGAGAAGAAAGCAAAGGAAGCAGAAAAAGCAAAAAAGGTCCCGATTCGAAAAGCAAAGGAAAGAAAAGTTGCAGTAAAGAAACTGGTGAAAAGAGTTAGCGGTAAGGATGTTCGTGCTGTTGAAGAAAAGCGCAAGAGTCATGAAGCACCAGCAAAAGAGAAAACCAGCATCGTCGTTGTGAAAGATGTTCCAGCGAAGAAAAAAAGCGGACTTTCAAAAGAAGATATTGATTACTTCAGAAGAGTTCTAAATGAAAAGAGAAGCAGGATAATAGAAAAGATGAGGGACACAATAAACGAAGGAATGAAGCTGGATGAATCTGACCTTCCTGATGAATATGACATGGCAAGTAGTGAATATCTTCAATATTTCAAGTTGAGATTAAGAGGAAGAGAACGATACTTTCTCGAAAAGATAGATGCAGCTTTACAGCGGATAGAAGAAGGAACTTTTGGACTATGCGAGGTATGCGGTGAGGAAATTGGTATGGCACGGCTCATGGCAAGACCCGAAACCACTTTATGTATCCGCTGCAAAGAGACCCAGGAAAGACAGGAAAGACAGTTTACAGAATAATCTGCATGCTTCATAAATTGGGCGCAATAAATCACGCCCCTACAAAGAATTATGAATTTTTGTCTTTTTTTACCAATTTTGGGAATAATTAATCCTGTGCTCTTACAATTTTGAAACATGTCATTTTTTTAATGTCCGGGAATAATCTTGATTCCTTCTGCGTCTTCAGTATTGAGAATGATGCAGGAAATAGACACAGATATTTACCTTTTTCCCCGGACACACCAGAAGGGAGAAAAAGTTGAAAATCTTACTGTAAAATACTTCCGTGAAATTGCATCCTATCCTCTCCTGAATGCAGAAGAAGAAAAAAGGATTACAAAACAAATAATTGAACTGGAAAAAAAACAATGGATTAATATCCTTTCAAATCCCTTTTATGCTGTGGAATTTGCACCTATTTTGATTAATTCCTTTCCGAAGCTTCGGTGTAAAATGAATTTCATTTATGGAGCAGCAAAGAGATTAAAAAAGAGGAAAGCAAAGTTAGATAGAAAATTCAGTCAATGGTATTACCAGAGAATAAGAGAATTAGTTGACGAAATAATGGATTACGATATTGACAGAATTTACCTTGAAGCATTCGTGGAATTTTTGCTTTGTTTTAAAAAGGAACGCATCAGCAACTTTGATGTTAAGGAAAATAAACTCATTAAAGAAATAAGAAAAACAAAGGAAGAAATAAAGAAAATAAAAAATTATTTTATTTCTTCAAATTTAAGACTCGTTATAAGTATAGCAAAAAAATACTACAAGGGGACACTCCCTTTGATGGATTTGATTCAGGAGGGAAACCTTGGATTACTCAAGGCAGTGGAGCGATATAAACCATCAATGGGATACCGTTTCAGTACATACGCAAGCTGGTGGATAAAACATGCTATTAACAGAGCGGTGCTTGAAAAAAGCAGGACTGTTAGAATGCCAGTTCACATGGTAGATGCCACCCAGAAAATTAAGAAAGTAAAACAAATGCTATTGGCGAAGGAAGGAAGGGAACCATCCGAAGAGGAACTGGCTGAAACAATCGGAATGAAAATGAAAAAACTTCGTAAGGTCGAAAAATATGATACAGGTCAGATTCTATCCCTCGATAGAAAAATAGATGAAGATGGTAAGCAGAGTTTCATTACACTCATTCATGATAATGAAATGTATAACCCTGCTACTAAACTTGCTTTCAAAGACTGGTGTTACGAAATAAGCAGGCTCCTTCAGATTTTAAGCCCCCTTGAAGCAGATATTGTAAGATACCGTTATGGCATGGATTCGGATGAAGGTCTTACTCTCAAAGAAATTGGCGAAAAGTACAATTTATCGAGAGAAAGAATTCGTCAGATTCAGAAAAATGCCATTCAGAAAATGCGCTCCTGCGTTCGCGGAGAATTCTGAAAAAGGTAAGGTTAGTGTTCTATTTTTCTAACCCCTGTATAAAAAGTAAAGTTAATTCCGTGTCCTTAAAGTGTTTATAATAATTTATAATATATTATAATATTTTCTAATGCATTGATATTTTCACTATTCCTTTTTTGTGCTGAAAACCTGAAAAAATTCGGAAGAATGGGAATTTTCAAGAATATTTGAGGTGTGCACGCTTTTTGCTCTTTTATCATTTAGACTTTAAAAAAAGGAGTAAAAAAATGGTAGCACAAGCATTTGTAGAACTTTTAATCGGGGGATGTATTGAAATTAAAAACGAACAGAAGGATGGAATTGAGCAAAAACTCTACAGAGCTTTCTCTGACATTGATACTGCACTTCTAAATCCTGTCGAAAAAATCGTCATAAAGTGCCTCGATAAATTCCGAACATTTGGAGAACTTCTCACCCTTGCAGGCAAAGAGCTCCAGAAAGAAAATATCTTATCTGAAAAAGAAGCATGTATCCTCTCTCCACTCGACGCACAATTTTTGGAAGAAATGGGAGAAACAATTAATCATGCTCTTGAATATCTTCCTCCAACCTGTGGTTGCTCTTTATGAGGTGCAAAAATGGCTGCAACTATAAAACCTTCAAGAATTTATATTGATGTTACCAATGCATGTAATCTTCGCTGCAGGCATTGCTGCACCAGTTCAGGCTGTAAATACGAAGATGAACTTGGCAAAGAGGAAATAATAAGCTTAATCCACCAGGCAAAAAAAATGGGAATAACGAATCTTGTATTTTCAGGTGGAGAACCCCTCATTCGAAAAGATTTCTTCTCCATTCTCGAATATGCTCGAAATTCAGGAATGGAAGTTACGATTCTCACCAATGGTCTTCTTATTGATTACAAAAAGGCTAAAACACTTATAGACCTTTCAGTTCGCGTAAAAATCAGTCTCGACGGCGCGTGTGCTGAAACTCATGACTATTTGCGTGGGAAAGGTACATTTGAAAGAACTATAGATGTTCTTCGTCTTATGGTAAAATTAAAATGCGAAACACTTACAGTACATTACACAGTCCACCGATTGAACTTTCTTGAACTTGAAATGTTACCTGAACTCCTTCGAAAAATTGGAGTACCAAATCTTGTTATAGGCACAATAAAACCAGCGGGACGAGCACAGATTAACTCAGAGCTTCTAATCCCTCCTCGAATGGTCCCCTTTGTTCACGAGCGGGTAAATTCGGTAAAAAGAAATGCAGGCATTCGAATAATGTCCTTTTCTGACAGAGGCTGGGGAGAATTTGGTTGTCCCGCGTCCTGCAATAAACTTGGAATAACATCCACTGGTTTCCTGACAACCTGTGCTTTTTTTGGTTCTCAGTTCCTTGGCGGAAATATCCGTGAACATACACTCGAGGAGCTCTGGCAATCTCACCTCGCCCGAAGTGATATTTTCGTTGCAAATGAAAAATGTAAAAAATGCCCCTATCTTCCTTCCTGTGCCGGTGGATGTAGAGCTCGAGCCCTTTATTACTATGGAGATATAAATGCCCCTGACCCCTATTGTTGTGCCCTTTATAATAAAAAGGTTTTCATTGATGAAAATCGCCCTACACTTTTGAAAGCACTTGAAAATCCAATGGAGGCATTCTCATGAAAATTATTAGTGCCTTATCTTCTTTTTTTAATCATGACGGGGTGAGAAACAGCAATTTTATTGCACGGTATAATTGTACAAAGTTTGCAAAAAAATTCGATTTGCTCCGTCGCTACCATAACCAGGAACCAATTATTCGAGCAATCAACGAAATCTATCCTCTCGAAGGAGCTCGCATCGTGGAAATTGGTGCTGGAACAGGTGTTTTTTCTCAGGAACTTGTAAACGCAGGAGCATCGGTAATCCCCCTTGATAAATCCCCATTTATGCTAAAGGTGTTTCGTGAAAATTTCTTGAAAGAAAACCTCAACCTCAAGTTTTCAAACCCTCTCCTTGCTGACCACCGCCATATTCCTCTACCTTCTTGCTGGGCTGATGTTGTTCTGTCTTCATTTTCACTCGACAGTATAATTTATGATAACCCTGAAGATAAATGGCAATTTGAAATTGATAATGTAATAAGAGAAATGCTAAGGGTTACAAAAAAAAGTGGAGCAGTTATTATTATTGCAACCCCTTATGGGAAAAGAGATTTCACAGGTCACATTGAAAGAGTATGGGGGTTTAAAAGAAAACTCATAAAAACTCTATGGCACTTCCCCTCTAAAAAATCTGCAAAAGATGCTTTAACTCTCTTCTTCGGGAAAAGGGTTTGGAATGACTACTCACCAAATTTTCCAAAGGCAGTAGTGACCATAGCAGGAATCTGGTGGCAAAATTAAAAAAATTTAGGCATGGTTTTGCTTCGTGACCCTGCCTCACCCAACCACCCGCACGATCACGCCAGCCACCACCACCTTTCGGTTTGGGCTTGATAAATCAAGCCCCTACAAAAATGGTGGATTTTTGCCACTTTTTAATACTTTGTTTAACCATGCTCATTTTCATAGAAAAAATATTGTTATAAAAATTTTATAAGTTAAAATAATAATTAATTATATTCACATTAATTTTATTGAGGCAAAAATGATTCAAAAAACAAAAAATACTTTAAACAAAAGTTTGTTTGAAATCCTTTTTCTCGCACTGCTTTTATTTTTTAATAACTGCAATACAGGAGAGTTTACAGCAGGAGGAAAGAGCGAAAGTAAAAAGAATGTTTTTGCGTTAAGCCAGGATGCAGAAAATTTTTCAGGAGTAAGACTAAACCCCGTCGGTCCGTTTCTGACATCGCCATCATGGCTCCCGGATTCTTCCGGTATTCTTGCCTTCGGCTGGAAGGGATTCGGCCTTTACAGCATTAACTTATCAAGTGGTGCAATAGAGAGCCTTGGAGCAGACCTTCGCCCACCACTTATATGGAAAGAGGATAAAAAATCGTTTTGCGCTGTCTTTGGAAAACAAAATCCAAGGTGGTTCAGATTCGATAGTGATAAAAAGAAAATCGAGGTGTTTGAGCGAAACGAACCATGTGTATACGAACAGGGACCACTTGAAACAGAAAATGTGATATGGAAAACAACAGGGGCTCAGGTAATTCTGGATAGAAGAAATCAGGGACTTCGAATTATTATGGAAGGAAAGAACATTCAGATTGAGCAGCATGGAGCATGGGGAGTTACAGTAGCAGAAGATGGACATAAAATCTCTTACTCAACTGGACCACTTAAGCAGAGCAGAGTTCATATTTTTGATTTTAATGAAGGAAAAGACAAAATTAAAATTTTTGAAGGTGCCTACCCTGCATGGTTTCCAGATGGTAAAAAACTTGTATACTGTCTTCCTCGAACACAGACATCAATCTCGGGTACTGTCCAGGTTCAGGATAGTGACCTTTATTTATACGATGTTGTTTCATCAAAAACGAAACAAATTACAAAAACAGCAGAAATTATAGAAATGCAACCATCGGTTTCTCCTTCAGGAGATTTGATTGTGGTGAGCGATTGGAGAAGTGGGGGGCTTTATATGATTAGAACTTCTTCACTTGATGAGGTGAAAAAATGAAAAATCACAAACCCATATCCTCAATAACACCTCCATCCCTCACAAACAAAAGCACCCTGCCACCTTGCATCTACCTGTTTTTTTCTATTTTTATCTTTTCCGCATTTCTTTTCTCCCGCCTCCTGTCAGGAGCAAATCAAGTTTGCGATGGAGCAAGCCATGATTGTTCTTGCGCAGCTTCTACAATTTGCTGGTGTTGCGATGAAAATGGAAATTTCGGCGAATCGTGTGGAAACTGCGTATGGTGGGCATGGCATGAAGCATGCTGTAACTGGGACCGGGCACTACCATGGTGTACAAATGCAAATACATGGGATGAACAAGCAAGAGCAAATGGATATTCGGTAGGAACCGACCCCGAAGTACACTCTATTTTTGTGGTAAATTCCGGTACATGGGGGCATGTTGGATGGCTAACCGCAGTTTTCCCCGATGGTAGTTACGATACAACAGAGATGAGCTGCGGGGGTCCATGTGGTATTCTCACAAGGCATCGCTCTGCAGGATTTGCCGATGCATTCATCTATGACCCTGACCCGGAGCCCCCCTGTGACCCTTCTCCTGAAGTGTGCGATGGACAGGATAACGACTGTGATGGTTCGGTAGATGAAGACTATTCTCCACACCCATGCGGAACAGGTGAATGCCAGAGGATGAGCACCTGCTCAGGTGGCGTTGAAAGTTGCACGCCAGGAAATCCCACGACGGAAGTATGCGATGGAAAAGACAACGATTGCGATGGCGCGGTGGATGAAGACATCCCACCAATTACATGCGGAGAAGGTGAATGCAGAAGACAGGCTTCATGCGAAGGTGGAAGCCAGAACTGTGTACCGGGAGAACCGACCAAAGAGATTTGTGACGGACTTGATAACGATTGTGATGGAAGCATTGATGAAGATGGAGTTTGTAATAGTGTTAATGAAAACATCCCTGATGAGATAATGGAACCTTCAAACATAGATGCAGAGATTTCTAACCCTGATATCACATACCACGATTCATCTACTGAAACCTCATCACCCCATCTTGGTCTCGAGAGTGGGTGCGGATGTGTAATCAGTCGTTGACAAAAAGGAATCTGCAATTTAAAAAACCCTTCTAACTAATGATAAATCTTCCAATAAAAAAAATTGCAGGATTTTTCTGGTTCATAATTGTCTTCTCATTTTTAATAGGAATATTCGCCCTCATACTTGCTTCAGCAGTAAAGATGCCACGCTACCAATCAATTTGCCTTGCTACCATAGGAGCAGGGGCACTGTTTGTTGCATTTTCAGCCTATCGTGGAATCAAAGAATTAAAGCAAGGATTAATGTCATCTATTGCCCATTTTACTCAGGAAATTAAAAAAAGAGGTGAATATCTTCATACAACTGAAAAAATGGCAACAATGGGAAGACTGGCGGCAGGTGTTGCTCACGAAATAAGAAATCCACTTACATCAATTAAAATGAGGCTCTTTTCACTTGGACGAGAACTGCAGGAAAATTCGACTCAAAAAGAGGACCTTGATGTTATTAAGGAAGAAGTAAACAGGCTCGAAGAAATTGTAGAAAATTTTCTGCGATTTGCACGCCCAACTGAGGTAAAACTCGAACCTCTACTGATTGGTGAAATCCTATCAAGCGTAATTGAACTTCTAAAGCACAGATTTGAATCACAGGAAATTCGGGTTCGCATAGATGAAAGCATTTCCAATCTGAAAGTAATGGTTGATAAACAACAAATCCGGCAGGTATTTATGAACATTCTTTTGAATGCATGCGATGCTCTCCCTGATGGAGGGGAAATTAAAATCGATGGGGAAATTGTTGAAAGAGGAAGCCTCCCATCCAGAAAAAAAATGGCAAGGATAACCATTGCAAATTCAGGACCTCCAATTCCTCCGGAGGATGCAGTACAAATCTTTGAACCTTTTTTTAGTACAAGGGACGAAGGAACTGGGCTGGGACTATCCATAGCAAAACAGATAATCGAGCAGCACGGGGGAGAAATTAAATTAGACGAACCTGTGGATGGCTTCCCGGTGAGGTTCACAATGTTACTAAATCCAGTTGAGGACAAAGCATAAATGGGTCGAATTTTAATAATAGAAGACCAGAGGAGCCTTCTCGATTCCCTAAAAAAATTACTTTCGCAGGAAGGGCACATAGTTGAAACTTCATCAAAAGGTGAAGCAGGAATAGAAAAATTGAAGGCTAATCTACCCGACCTCGTTTTGCTTGACCTCATGCTTCCTGGCATGAAAGGGCTGGATGTACTCACGGAAATCCAGAAAATTGATTCGAGAATACCCGTTATAATAATGACAGGGTTTGGAACAACAGAAACTGCTATTGAAGCAATAAAGAAGGGGGCTTTTGACTATGTTCCAAAACCATTCGAGTTTCCCGATATTCTTAAAATAATTGAAAAGGCTCTGGAAGCGGGTGAGAAGATGAAATCCCAGGTGGTACTGGGACCTGAACCCTCCCCTGCACAGGAAGCAATAGTAGGAATAAGCCCTGTAATGCAGGAGGTTTATAAAACGATAGGAAAGGTTGCTCCTACTGACGCAACTGTTCTCATCAGAGGAGAAACAGGAACAGGTAAGGAACTGGTAGCAAGAGCAATTTATCATCACAGCAAAAGAGCAAACAAACCCTTTTTTGTGGTTAACTGCGTGGCAATACCTGAAACTCTCCTTGAAAGTGAGCTTTTTGGATACGAAAGGGGAGCATTTACAGGGGCAGACAGGCGGAAAATTGGAAAATTCGAGCAAGCAGGAGGGGCAACTATTTTTCTTGACGAAATTGGGGAAATGCCACCAAGTACACAGGCAAAACTAACCAGACTCTTACAGGAAAAAACAATTGAAAGATTGGGAGGAAGGGAAACAATACAGATTGATGTCAGGATAATAGCAGCAACAAACAGGGACCTCGAACTTGCCATGAAAGAAGGGAGGTTCAGGGACGACCTCTACTATCGTCTCAATGTTGTTACCATAACCATACCTCCGTTAAGAGACCGTCCTGAAGACATCCCTCTGCTTTCAAAATACTTTGCCCAGAGATACGGAAGGGAAATGGGTTATGAAAATGTCACACTGACAAATGAAGCAATAGAACTCCTTAAAAAACATTCCTGGCCTGGCAATGTGAGGGAACTTGAAAATGCTATACGCAAGGCTTTAATACTTGGCAGGGGTTATCCCATTGAGCCTGATGACCTCATCCCTTCCATTAAGCGTAAGGCTGATTGGGTTTCCACCGAAGAAAAAATAAGCCAGTTTATAGCAGAATTCCTTGCCACATCAGAAGTTCCAAATTCACATGACCGTTTTATGCAGATAGTAGATAGGGCTTTAGTAGCAGAAGCATTAAGGATAACCGGGGGAAATCAGACAAAAGCAGCCAAGCTACTTGGTCTTACCCGCCAGACACTTCAGTCTAAGGTTGACAGATACAAACTGAAAAAGCAGGTATCCATTGCAGAAAATGGACAGGGACATGGACAGGGACAAACAGGAGCAAAATGATCTAAAGTGATAAATTAATGTTCTTACCCACCCCTATCTGCCAAATTTTCTGACTAACTGGAAATTTTTCTGGCTTTAGCCCCCTATTAAAAAAAGGGGAAAATTAGCAAAAACCCTTTAAAAATAAGGAATTTTAGCAGGATTTAAAATTTGAAATTAATGGCATGTTTATTGTATTATCTATTAAAGGCTATGCAATAACGCCTTTGCGTAAGAAAATATATGGCTGGAATGATTTTAAAAAAGACAGGTGGGTATTAATGAAGCGGATTATGCTCATAGAAGGAAATGCAAATATACGAAAATTTATCAAACGAGAACTGAGTCTTGCTGGCTATAGTGTCATAGAAGCGGCAGATGGGTCTGAAGCACAGACAAGGATAAAGGAAGACAAACCGGAAATTTTAATAGTTGATATTCATACAAAGAAAAAGAAAGCACTTGAGCAATTCAAAAACATGCTCTTATCATCTCCCTCTCCTCCTTTGATAATTTTAAGGTCAAAAACCCCCTTTGAACCCGATATTGCTGGCTGGAAACCTTCATTTGTACTTGACCGTTCGAGCAAAACGCAGGAATTAATCAAAGCTATAGAAGCAATAACGCCGAAATCCGTTGAAGAGAAAACTATAAGTGAAGTTACTTCAAATGCTCCTGCTTCTATTAATGAACCCACTACCAGCACACCAACAGGTAAATGAGAAAACCAAAATTGTTATTACCCTATTTTTTTGCCTCTTTTTCTATCAATCTTATCACTTCAGCAACTGCTTCATAAAGATTTTCTGGTATTTCTTCTCCTGGCGATAAATCAACAAGACTTCGAGCAAGAGCCGGATTCTCAATCACAGGAACACCAGCAAGGCGCGCCTCCTTAATTATTGCTGATGCAATGTTCTCTCTGCCTCCTGCCACAACCACAGGTGCATCCATCGTTTCCTCGTCCCATTTTAAAGCAATTGCAATATGTTGGGGGTTTGTTATAACTACTGTTGCATTCTTTACATCCATTATCATCCTCTGCATTGCTATTTCCCTGTGCAATTTAAGTCTCCTCCCTTTTATAGAGGGGTCACCTTCTGTTTCTCTCAACTCATTTCTCAATTCTTTGACTGTCATCATCATTCTCTTTATATAGGAATGTTTTGAATAAATGACATCTATTAATATTATCGGAACAATGGCAAAAAATGTGTACCAGAAAACTGTTTGTCCTGACATTCCAATAACTTTGAAAATTGCTTCAGGTTTTTCTGCACTGAGTAAGTATGGTAAGTAAGTCATAATTCTTTTAAAAATGAATAAACCGACTAAGAAAATAAGGAGGCATCTAAAAATATCTTTAAAAAGAACGAACCATCTTTCAGGCGAAAATATTCTGCTGATTCCACTAACAGGGTTTATTCGTTCAAGTTTGGGTAATACGGGCTGAACCGAAAAAACAGGTCCAGCTGACAGGTATCCTGCAATCAAAGCAGGGATGCAAACCGAAAGCTCAAAAAAAATCAAAAATATAATCGCATCTTTTACCCCCGGCCATAAAATATTTCCCACCCCGGCCAGCAGATTGGTTTCTGTTTCTCCCGAACCCATGTTATTTACAAAATCACCTGCAGCAGAAAAAAAACTTGAAAGGGAGAGTAACATCGTTTCCATTTTTGAAGGGAGTATCCATAAAAGAACAAAACCTCCTGAAAACAAAGAAACAAAGCGAATCAAATCAATAAACTTTGGGACATCCCCTTTTTTTCTTGCTTCTCTGAGTTTCCTTTGCGTTGGCGGGATATTTTTACCCGGTTCACCCATCTTGAACCCTTTTTTACTTTAAAATCCCTGGTGAATTCAACAAGTATCTTTGAAAAATAATTGCCTGAAATATTGAAATTTTAATTTATGGTGCAAATATTTAAACCTGTTTTATGCAATAATAATTAACCCATGTTAATTTTCTGGAAAGAACCCATTCAGACTGCAATAAAAATTATAAGGGGAAAAAAATATGCGGGTGTAGCAGTAATAAGCGATAGTAATGTAATTTCATTATATGCTAATACTTTCGTTTCATGTTTAAAAAAAGCAAAATTACCATGTTCTGTTATTGAATTTCCAGCAGGGGACTCAAACAAAACACGCTCTACAAAAGAAAAAATTGAAGATAGTTTGCTGAAAACCGGAGCGGGGAGGGATTGGGTAATTGTTGCCCTTGGTGGAGGCGTAACGGGAGATATAGCAGGCTTTACTGCTTCAACATTCATGAGAGGGATTGACTGGATAAACATACCCACATCTTTGCTTTCAATGGTGGATGCATCTTTAGGTGGAAAAACAGGTGTAAATACGCCTTCAGGGAAAAATCTCATAGGAACTTTTCACAATCCTGTAGCAATAATTATAAGCGAAACTTTTCTTCAAACCCTCCCACATCTGGAATGGTTAAACGGAATTGCTGAAATAATAAAACATGCTGTAATAATGGATAGAAAATTTTTTGAATTTTTAGAAAGGGTGCTTCCGATAGGTCCCCATTCAAACAGGAAAATTATTCGTAAAATAATTCGAAGGTCAATTGAAATTAAAAAAAGCATAGTTAAGCAGGATGAAAGAGAACTGTCTATTAGAAGTATATTGAATTTCGGTCATACCGTTGGACATGCCATTGAAAAAAGCTCTGAATACAAAATAAGTCATGGCAGAGCAGTTGCCACAGGAATTATTGTTGAAGCAGCAATATCAATGGAACTCGGTCTCTTCCCACACTCATCTTTTAAGAGATTAACTGAACTTCTAATTCAGGCAGGATTTAAGAGTTTAGTGCAAAAAAAATTCTCCAGTGATTTAATTTACTTCATGCGAACAGACAAGAAAAAAAGGATGGGTAAAATAAATTTCGTTCTGATAAAAGATATTGGAAAGGTATATTCAAATAAAAACCTATTTACCTTTGAGGTTCCGGAGAAAACCCTAAAAAAGGTTTTAAACCGTTTTGAGCTAAAGGGTTTAGAATATTAAGAACATTAAGAAAAATCAGAAAATGAATTTCCCTTTTAAAATATGCATGACTTCGTGTGAAGAGGAAATTTCTGAGGTAAAAAAAAGAATAAACTCCTTTAAAAACTTATTGCATGAAGTAAGGCTTGATTTTATCTCCTCACTGAGTAGCACCTTAAATTTTGAATGGTTGAATTCACCTGAAATCATAGCCACCCTTCGCCCGGTCAGGGAAGGTGGAAAATTTGAAGGAAGCGATGAAAAGAGAGTTGAAATTTTATGCAGAGCCATAGATTCAGGAGCAGGTTTGGTTGATATAGAATTCAGCACTCCAGAAAAACTGCGTAAAAAAATTGCCGAAAAAGCATCAGGTAAAGCAAAAGTCATTCTAAGTTACCACGATTTCAGTGGAAATTTTGAAAAGCTTTCAAAAATTGTAACTGCAATGGAGAAAGAAGATGGAGACATTATAAAAATAGCAGTAAGAATTGACGATTCCGCTCAGATTAAACCCTTACTGGATGTAGCAAAAAAAATTAAAAAACCAAAAATCATACTTGGAATGGGATATGGAGGCATTTTGAGCAGAATATTTCCAGAAAAATTTGGCTCATTTATGACTTATGTTGCTCAATCTGAAGGACGGGAAACCGCTCCATTGCAGCTGACTCTTGAAAAATTTCTCCTTTACCGAAACGGAAGGGTAAAGGAACCAATCCTGCTTGGTATTATCGGGAACGAAGGAGTGTTAGGTTCTCACGGTTTGCGAGTTTACAACACTATTTTTGCAGAAAGGAAATTGAATTACACCTATGTTCCAGTAATAACAAAATCCATAAAAAAAGTTCTACCCGTACTAAAATCCTTTGGATTCTTGGGTGTAAGTGTTACAATGCCCCACAAAACCGGGGCCTTTAAAATTTGCAACTGGACGAGTAAAGAAACAAAACTAACAGGCTCTGTAAATACCCTCAAATTTTATCGTGGAAAAATTTACGGATACAACACAGATATTATTGCCACGATTAGAATTTTTAATGAAATCGAGCAAAAAAAAAGGAACCATGGAAGAAAATTTCGTGTGGCAATTGTAGGTGCTGGTGGAGTAGCAAGAGCTGTAGCCGCAGCAACCTATTTACGAGGATGGAAAGCCACTATTTTCAACCGAACAGAAGCAAAAGCCCAGGAGCTATCACGAAAATTCAATATGAACTGGGATTCTTTTGAAAATCTTGAAAAGAAAATGGGTGAGTTCGATATTCTTATAAACTGCACAAGTATCGGCATGGATAGTAGCGAAAGCATTTTAAATGATTTTTCCTCCCTGAAAGGAAAGATAGTCATTGACCTTGTATCTCACCCTCCTGTTACAAAACTGCTCGAAAAGGCAAAAATGTTTAATGCAAAAACCATTTCCGGGGTAAAGTTCTGGTGTATGCAGGGAAAAGAGCAGATGAAAATATTGCTTTCAAAAAATTTTGCTCTTGATAAATATTTTAAATAAAATATATGAATTTAATTAAAAATTATTTATCAAATAATACATGGAGGTATAAAACCATGCACTACCTTAAAAAAAGTCGAAAAACATTTCAAATTTTCCTTTCATTTCTCATAATTGCCTTTTCATTTTCTTCATGTTGTGTTCATTCAAGAGCGGTATGGGTCACAGGTTATGCAGAACCTGAACCTGTTTATGTTTCCACCCCACCTCCTGCTCCACCTGTTGTAACTCAACCTCAATACCCACCCCCGGCAGAAAACTATGTCTGGATTGAGGGTTACTGGTCATGGACTGGAGTGGAATGGATATGGATTGACGGTTACTGGTCTCCTCCAAGACCGGGATACTACTGGGTTCCACCAAGAACTGTTCAGGTCAAAGGTAAAGGATGGGCATACATAGGTGGACACTGGCGAAAACACCATGAAGCCTATCCACCATCCCAGACGGGAGCAGGAAAACCAGTTCCTCCGTCATCTTCACCTCAAGCACCAAAACCAGTTGGGCCGCAGGCACCCCAGTATTCAGGCACCCCTCCAGTAGCTCCATCATCTTATGGGACAGCCCAGGCAACCCCTCCTTCCCCTCCGGAAAGTCCGAAACCATCAACTCCGCCATCACCCCCTGTTTCTCCTGTGTCTTCAGCTTCTGCAACGGCGACTCCACCTTCACCAGTTCCACCACCAACCCCTTCTGTTACCCCTCAACCACCATATAAACCAACGCAGCCAGTTACAATAGGCGTTACACCCCCTCAACCAGAACCGAGCAAACCACAGACAATTGCACCAAAGGCTGAACCGATTCCTGTATCTCCCCCTCAAATTGGAATTACAAAACCAACAGCACCAACTTCCCCAGTTACCCCTTATCCAGAGCCAGGCAAGCAAGGTAACGAGCCTAAAGTACCTGGAACAATCCCGGGCGCCAAACCAGTTCCATTACCAGAAACACCAAAAACTCAAACTCCGTCCACAAAGCCACAGACCCATCCTGCTGGAGTTACTGCAACACCATCTCAACCACAAACACCATCAGGAGGAGTTAAAACTCCCACTATTCATACCGGTTCATCCATAACACCATCTCAATCTCCGGCACCCACTTCACCGACCCAAATTAAGAAGCCACCGGTCGAAAAGATTAAAAAACCTGAAATAAAGAAAACTCCTCAACCTAAAACTGGACAAACTCCTAACCCTCCTGCTAAAAAAGTGGTAAAATAAGATTATAAAACAATATTGTCTAAAATTTTTATTCTTCTATTCTTTATAACCATGTAAAAGAGGAAATTTGCCATGACTTCAACAATAATCTATATTTTAATAGGATTAGCAGGTGGAATTCTAAGCGGGTTTTTAGGTGTAGGAGGTGGGATAATCATGATACCACTTATGATTTACATTTTAGGGTTATCACAGCATGAAGCTCAGGGAACGACACTAACGATTATGGTTCCTCCAATTGGACTGCTTGCTGCCTGGACATATTACAAAGAGGGATTAGTAAACTTAAACATTGCTATATTTGCCTGCATAGGTTTTTTTATCGGAGGTTACTTCGGTGCAAAACTGGCAACATTTTTTCCTGAGGATTTGATGCGAAAAATTTTCGGTAGTGCGCTTCTAATTCTCTCCCTTCACATGATTTTCTTCCGCAGATAAAATTTATTTGCAAAATTACTTTTCAATCTTCATCGTATGAAACCACTTCAATTACTGGAGAAAATTCTTTTAGCTCTCGTTCTATTTCTTTTCCAATTTTATCCACCGTGCAAAGAACACTTATACAGATATTTTCAGGGTCTATAAAACTTTTTGCTGTTTCGTTCACCTGCTGAATTGTTACTTTTTTAACATTATCTCTATAATTCTCAAAAAAACCTGATGGAAGTTCGTATGAAAGCTCATTCATTGCAAGCGCAATTCTCATGGGTGAGGTTTCGATTGCAAAAAGGTAGTGGTTTAAGAGATGACCTACAGCAAAATCGAACTCTTCACTGGTTATTCCTTTCTCCTTTAACTCCCTTAGCATTTCCATCTGTATTCTCAAACAGGAAGCAGTTTCTTCCGCTGAAGGAAATGTCCAGAGGTAAAAAGCATCATTCGTTCTTGCCCGCAGGATTCTTGAATATGCTCCATAACTCATCCCCCTTTTTTTGCGAATTTCATTACAGAGTCTCGCTGTAAATGTACCACCAAAAGCAGTGTTTAAAACAACTGCAGGGAAATAGTGATTTTGCTTTGTAGCTGGAGCAAGGTGACCCATATAAATCTGTGACTGAACCCTTTCAGGCTTATTGACAAGCCTTATTTTAACCCCGGATGGTTTCTGTGGTGGCAAAATCCTGGGAGCCTCCATTTCCATTGTGCTCAATGAATCAAGGCACAAAGCAAGTGAATTTTCAATTAAACCTTTTTTCACATCTCCCGCACAACCAAGAGCAATTTTACCTCTATGAAGCATTGCATCACACCAGCTTAGCATCTCCTCGTAGGTTATGCTTTCAACTTCACAACGCCTGCCAATGTTTCTTCGTCCGTAGGGATGTCCATTAAAAAGCATTTCCCTGAAATTACGATAGGCAACTCCCTGGTCATCCTGCCTGCTATCTATAATTTCACTGATTGTTTCTCTTTTTATTTTTTCAAAATCATCTTTCCTGAATGCAGATTCGGTTAATATTTCCTTTAACAAACTAACAAAATCATTAAAATTTTCAGAAATAACATGACCGAATACTGAGATATAGTGATGGTTTGCACTAAAATCTAAATCACCTCCAATACTTTCAATAGAGCGATTTAATTGCTCCCGAGAAAGTCTTTTCGTTCCCATTTTAAGCATCTTTATTGCAAGTCTTGATAATCCTGATTTCCCTGCAGGGTCACATTCCGAACCTCGAAGAAAATCAATATAAATATAAACCACCGGAACTAAAGTTTCTTCTTCGAAAAACAACGAAAGTTTTCCAAATTTTTCTTCTCGTGGTATCATTTTTCCTCACGAAGAACTGTAATTATTGTCCTTTTTGATGGTACCAGATATTCATTCAAAACTTTTAAAACCCCATCTGCTGTTACTCTTTTAATTTCTTCCATTTTCCCTGTCATCGCCCCGCAATCTCCAAGAACAGTTTCATAAAAACCAAGGGCAGACGCCTTACCCCCTGTCCCGGAAAAACCATCATAGAAACCAAGAAGAACTCTGTTTCTTGCGGTTTTGAGTTCAATCTCTGTAACCCCATCCTTTGAAAGTTTTTCAATTTCTTCATCAAAAATCGTTATGGCTTCTAACGGGTCAACATCTTTACGCAAATCAATATGAAATTCCATGAGAGCAGGGAAGCGAAAACTTCCAACCCAGGAGGAAACATCAGAAGCAACTTCCTCTTCGTGCACAAGTCGTTTTATTAACCTTCCCGTCTCGCCACCACAAAGGACTATCGCCAGAGTTGAAAGCAAAGCATTATCGGGATGACCAAAAGAACACACATGGTATCCAATGGAAACTCTTGGTGCTGGAACCTCCTTAAAAAGCACAATTCTCTTTTCTACTTTCTGAGGGATTTCTTCAAACTTTCTTTCAGACGGAACTGGATAAGAAGGAATTTTTGCATACTTACTTTCAATTTTTTCCATCATAAAATCATGCTCAAAATTTCCTGTAACCACAATAATGGCATTAGCTGGATTGTAATAACTTTTATAGAAATCGAGGCAATCCTGAAGTGTAAAACTCCGTATATCTTCCATCCATCCAATAGTCGGGTTTCTATATGGGTGATTAACAAAAGCAGTCTTGTAGAGAATTTCCTCTATCATTCCCTCAACTCTGTCCTCAACTCTGAACTTTCGCTCATTCATCACAACATTTTTTTCTCTCTCAAGAGTTTGCTCATCTATTATCAGATTTGTCATTCTATCCGATTCGTATTCCAGCACAAGGTCAAAACCTTCAGGAGGAAGAGTTTCATGATAATAGGTCCAGTCGAACCATGTCGCCGCATTTGTCTCTATGCCCATTTTTTCCAATTCTCTTTCAAAACTTCCTGCAGGATGGGTCTTTGTTGATTCAAACATCATGTGTTCAAAAAGATGAGCAAGTCCTGTTTTCCCCTGCCTGTCATGACGGGAACCTACTGAAAACCATGTATGATAAGAAATAAGCGGAGTTGAACGGTCTTCGAGTAACAAAATTCGAAGCCCATTATCAAATCGGTGTCTGCAAACATCCCACCTTCCAAGTATATTTATTTTTTCGTGATAATTATTTCCCATGCTCTTAATTTTTAAAATATCTTTCCTCTTTATATCAGTCAGAAGATAACTTTTGCAAGTAAATCTTCTGAAAAAACTCGAAACTAATTATAATTAAACAACACAGCATCTTAGAACAGAAAAAAACAACACCCTGTCTGCTAATTCCAGCATGGTTCAAAAGATTACCTTTTTGATGGAAAATTAATTTTTTATTTTTTAAATTTTAAGCCATGCTATAAATTTTTAAGTCCTTAAATTGCAATAACTTTAAAATTGAAATATGTATTTATGTATTGGTTAAGATTAAATTTATACATATAAAATGCAAAATATGTTAACACGGGTAGCAGGTTTATTAAGCATATTGCTTTGGGTGGCTTGTTCGAGTGAATTCGAACCACAGTCTTTAGTTAGCAAGTTTAGAATTATTGCTGTGAAAGCAGAGCCACCCTCGGGCATGCCAGGGGAAGAAGTTTCACTCAGTCCCCTCATGAGTGATTCTAAAACAGGGCAACCCCCGCTTTTAGTCTGGCTTATCTGTTATCCTCATCCAGGGCAAACCGGAACGCAATGCCTCGAAGAAGGAGGGGCACAAGTAGCAGGGTTTGGCAATAATTTCCAATTCCTTCTCCCGGAAATTGGAGAAAAAGAAGAAAACAAAGAAATCTATGTGATATTGCTCGCATGTATTGGAAACCTCAAAGAACCTGATTTTAAAAAACTCGATTATAATTTCTGTGATGGAGAAGAAAATGACATTGCAATAAAAACAGTTACCGTCAATAAAGAAAAAAATAACCACAATCCAGAGATTAATAGCGTCCATTTTATAGAACAAGATGGGACATCGCACACACCAGATGAAAACAACTTCCTTGCACTAAATTGCCAAAATCAATGTGAGGAGCTCATTGTACAATTAAAACTTACTCCCGAATCACTCGAGAAGTATGAAGAGACCCGTTTTGGTGAAACTTCTACAAAATATGAAGACCTCTTTATTTCCTGGTTTGCAACTGCAGGTAAGTTTTCAAAAGCAAGAACATACGAAAGCGAATATTTTGATTCTGGTGAAATAACAGAGATTAGGGAAGTGCTATATTATGAAACGAAATGGACACCACCAGAAGATGGAGGTAATGTTCATTTTTACTTCGTTGCTTATGACCAGAGAGGTGGCGTTGATTTCATAAAATTCGATGCTTCTATAACCATTAGTGAGTAGTAAAATGTTTGGAATAGGTTTCTGGGAATTCGTTCTGATAACAGTTCTGGTGCTTTTATTCTTGGGACCCGAGAGAATAGGACCAATAATGAGAACCATCGGTAAAATCATGAGAGAAATTCAAAAAGGTGCCATTGAGGTAAGACAGGCATTAAAAATTGATGATGAACTTGAAAGGATAGAAGAAATAAAGAAGACAATCGTCCATGATGTTATTACTCAGCAGGAAGAAGTGGAACGGATTTCAAAAAATTCCGAAGAAACAAAGGATAACGATGGGGAAAAGAAGCGATGGGATGAACTTCATAACGATAATACTATTGATTCTGAAGGTGTAAAAGAAAAATTAGCGGTAACTAAAGAAGGTTCAAATGAGCAAAAGTAAGGAAAAAGAAGAAGGAGGTCCTAACCTTACTTTTATTGAGCATCTCGAAGAACTGCGAAAAAGGCTCTGGTACGGAATCCTGCTGCTCAGCATCGCAGTAGCATCCGCATTCTTTTTTCGTTCCACTGTGATGAAAATATTGCTTCACCCATTTATGATAGCGTGGACAAAAACTCCGGGCTTGCCTTCCAGACCAATGCTAAATTATGCAAACCCAATCGACCCTTTCTTTACTGATTTTAAACTCGCCATACTCACAGGAGTTTTTATCGGACTTCCTCTTTTAGTATGGCAGTTGTGGCTTTTTATCTCACCAGGGCTTTACAAACATGAAAAAAAATACATACTTCCATTCCTGTTCTTTTCTTACATTCTTCTCGCTCTTGGTGGAATGTTTTGCTATTTTGTAGTTCTTCCAAATGCATATCAGTTTTTCCTTTCATACGCTGCAAAGATGGGCGGAGAAATAACCATAAGTCCAACAGTAATGATAAAAGACTATGCAGGACTTTCTCTCAAACTTCTTTTAGGGTTTGGAATAGTGTTTCAACTCCCACTTGTCATAGTTTTACTTACTTTTGCAGGTCTCGTTAACTGGAAATTTCTCCTTCGAATTTCAAGATGGGTAATTGTAGGAGTTTTTGTAGTGGCAGCCATTTTGACCCCCACTCCTGATGTTGTGAACCAGACTCTTATGGCTGTACCAATGCTAATTTTGTATTATATTTCTGTTTTAATTTCTTTCCTGCTGAGACCAAAATCAGCAGCAACAATAGAAAAAAGGAACAAAGAAAAGAAAAAATGACAAGGGAAGAAATCCTTTCATTACTCGGCAGAAATTTTTTCACAATCAGGTGGGCAGATGATTGCATAGAAATGATAGACCAGAGATCCCTGCCGGAAAAGGAGATTTACTTTACCGTAAGAAGTGTAGATGAAGTTATAGAAGCAATAAAATGTATGGCAATAAGAGGAGCACCGGCAATTGGAATTGCAGGCGCAATGGGCGTTGCCCTTGCTGTTACAAAAGGCATAAAAGGTGGCAGAAAGGATATTGAATCCTATATCTGGCAGGAAGCAAAGAGAATCGAATCTTCAAGACCAACTGCTTACAATTTAAAGTGGGGGGTAAGGAGAATTTTAAAACGATGGGAAGAAACAAAATCCCTGCCGCTTGAAGAAAGGAAAAAAATTGTTATAGCGGAAGCGGAGGAAATTTTAATCGAAGATGCTCAAATGTGCCGAAAAATGGGTGAATTTGGAGCATCGGTTCTACCAGACAACTTACAACCTGAAATAATGACTATATGCAATGCAGGAGCACTTGCCACAGGTGGTGATGGAACTGCTCTATCAGTCATAAGAGAATTAAAAAGAAAAGGGAAGAAAATCTCTGTTATTGCTTGTGAAACGAGACCCCTTCTTCAAGGTGCAAGACTAACAGCATGGGAACTTAACCGTGAAGGCATTGATGTTACTTTGATTTGCGATTCTGCTGCACCTTATACTATGGCAACAAAAAAAATAGATGCGGTATTTGTTGGTGCTGACAGAATTGCCCGAAACGGTGATTGTGCAAATAAAATAGGAACATATATGCTTGCGATTTCAGCGAAAGCGCACGGAATCCCATTTTATGTGGTTGCACCTTACTCAACCATTGACCCTGAATGCCCTGATGGAAAATCCATTACCATCGAAGAAAGAAACCCCGAAGAAGTAAGAACAATTGCAGGAAAAAAATTCGCTCCAGAAAACATTCGAATTTATAATCCCGCGTTTGATGTAACTCCCTCAGAACTAATAACAAAAATAATTACAGAAAAAGGGGTATATGAACCTTCAAAAATTTCAACCTGTTTCAATGAATGACAAATTACTTAATTATTTTTTTCGCTTTTTTCTTCGAGGATAGTCCTTTTCGGGTGAAGGAGCTGAAACCACTACTGGAGGAACATGCCAGATTTTAATTGCAAAATAAAGTCCGACACAACCACCAATAAAAAACGGGATTGAAAGGTACTGACCCATTGTAAGAGGACTACGAACACCGAGTAAAAATTCTGCCTGCTCCTCTTTCAGGAACTCTACCATGAACCTCAAACCAAAATAGCAAATCATAAAAAGTGATGCCAGAAGCCCTCTTGGTCTCGATTCCCTGTAATGACGGTCAACAAAGAAAAGAATCAAAAAAACTGTTATTCCAATCAAAATTTCAAGAAACTGAGTCGGTATACGAGGATTCATATCGTAGCGTTTAAAAATTATGGCGTATGGTGCATTCGAAACTTTCCCAACAATTTCGCTATTAAGAAAATTACCCAATCTTATGAAACTTGAACCTATTGCTATTGACATTGAAAGTCTATCAAGAACTTCGACTATGTTAACCTTATGCACCAGGACATAGATAACCACAGCAAGTAAAACACCGATTGTTGCTCCATGACTTGCCAGCCCTCCTCTCCATATCCTGAATACTTCAAGGGGGTCATTAAGAAAAATAGAAGGTTCGTAAAAAAGCACATGCCCGAGCCTTGCACCAATAACTATCCCAAGAGTTCCGTAAAGGAAAAGGTGGTCTGCCTTTTCCTCGCTTATTCCTCCTCTTTTGTATTGCCATTTCATAAGGAGGTATCCAACATAAATTGCAGCTGCAAAAAGAACACCGTAGTAGCGTATCTGAAAAGAACCAAGATGTATCAGGACCGGGTCAAAGTCCCATATAAAATGTCCTTGTGCTGAAGTCATTTAAACTATTCCTCTTCTTCTTCAACCCTTTTGCCCGCCTGAGCTATCACCTTATCAGCAAGGGCAGAGGGTAGAACTTCGTAATGAGAAAAACTCATAATAAAAGACCCTCTACCTCCCGTTATACTTTTCAAATCATTAGCATATCTGAGCATTTCTGCCATTGGAACATTCGCTTTAATTACAACACGCTTTCCTTTCTGCTCTGTTCCTAACACTCTTCCGCGCCTGCCAGATATGTCACCCATTATGTCACCCTGATTTTCTGCAGGGCAATTTACCTCCACATTCATTATTGGCTCTAAAATTACAGGATTTCCCTTTGGAGCACCTTCTCTCCACGCCTTTCTTCCCGCAAGTTGAAACGAAAGGTCCGAAGAATCCACATCGTGGTATTTACCATCATAAAGGTCAATTCTAACTCCTATTGCAGGAAAACCTGCAACGATTCCCTTCTCCATCGCTGCTTTTATACCCTTTTCCACCGAAGGAATCCAGTTTCTTGGAATAGCACCTCCCACGATATTATTTACAAATTCATATTTATATTCATTACCTTCCTTGTATGGTTCGATATTTATATAACAAACTCCAAATTGCCCGTGCCCACCAGTCTGTTTTTTATGCTTCCCTTCAATTCCTGTGACTTTTCTCGTTATTGTTTCTCGATACGGAATTTTTGGTGGAAGTAAATCTACACTCACGCCAAATTTCCTTTGAAGTTTCGAAACTGTTATCCTTATGTGGTCCTCTCCCATGCCTGAAAGAAGAAGTTCTTCTGCCTCAACATCCCTGCCCATACTTAAACTCGTATCCTCTTCGAGGAGCTTCGCAAGGCTCTGCCCTACCTTTGCCGCATCAGCCTTCGTCTTTGGTTTTAAAACGAATGAAATTAGCGGATTTGTTTTGGGAAGAGGTTCAAAAATAACCTGAGACTTCTCATCACATATAGTATCACCTGTACAGGATTCTTTGAGTTTCGCAACTGCCAAAATATCCCCCGGAACCCCTTCACTTACCTCCTCCTGTTTACCTCCCACTGGAACAAGCAGTTTTCCAAATCTTTCCTTAATATCCCTTGTTGAATTATAAAATCCAGAATCTGCCTTAAGGTTTCCGCTCCAGATTCTAAAGTATGAAATTTTACCAATGAACTGGTCAACTGTTGTTTTGAAAATTTGTCCTGCAAATGGTGCAGAAGAATCCGGCTGAAGGGAAACTAACTCCCCTGACTTGTTCTTTGCTTTTCTGACCGGCATCTCCAGAGGGGAAGGATAAACTGATACAAGGAAATCCAGAAGGAAAGAAACTCCAATATTTTTAATTGCACTCAAACAAATTGCAGGAATAAACTGTCCCTGCATCACTGCTTTATGCAGCCCATCCATTAACTCTCCTTCATCAAGGTCCCCTTTTTCAAGATATTTTTCAGTTAGAAGGTCATCACTTGCTGCCACTGCATCAACAATCTTTTCCCTGGCACTTTTAGCTTCTTTAAGCATTGATTCCGGAATATTTTCTTCACTAAACTTTCCTGAAGCATCCTGAGCAAAATTTATTGCTTTCATTTTGAAAAGGTCTATCACTCCTGAAAAAGAGGATTCCTTTCCAATTGGAAGAGTCACAGGAATTATTTTATCAGAAAGAGATGAAATCAAATCACTTATTGTTGATTCAAAGTCCGCTCTTTCTTTATCCATTTTTGTAATAATTACGATTCTTGGTATCTGAAGTTCAGTGGCAGTATTCCATGCGTTTTCTGTCTGCACCTGAACACCTTCAACACTACTTACGACGATTCCTGCACAGTCAGTTGCACAAAGGCAATTGAGGCTATCAGGAAAGAAATTTGCATCGCCAGGAGTATCAATTATCGTAACCTTTTTCTTCTTCCATTCAAAGGATGCAACAGCGGAAGAGAGGCTTGCTCCCTTTTCCTTTTCTTCAGGCTCAAAATCGAGAAGTGCTGTTTTTTCCATCACCGAACCAATCCTGTTATTTATACCTGCAAGAAACAATATAGTTTCTCCTAAAGATGTTTTTCCACTTCCCTGATGTCCTACCAGACATATATTCCTCAAATCCCGAGAATCAAATTTTTTCATCTATTACTCCACTTTTCAGTTAGTTTATTAAAAAAGAAAATTTAAAATTAAAATCAATAATAAAAAATGCATAATAGAAAGACATTTGATTAAAGTCAAGAAAAATTACCTTTACAATCCAGATTGTGGATATTAGCCCTCAACCATCTGGCAGGAATCCCATGCATGTCATTTTCCTCCCCGCGTTCGCGGTGATAGAATCAATCAGGAATCCATTAATTCAGATTATCCCTCGAGAGAAGCACCTTCCTGGACAAAATTTATTTATTATTTTGCAGGAACTGAAACAAAAGGATTTTGCGAAAGAAGAAAACGAAGAGGTTTTTTAGCCCAATTGCCCGCATAATCTATCCCGATACGCTTTGTTGCAATTATTTTAGAAGAATCGATTTTTACACCTCTATCCTCAATCCAGAGTTTTTTACTCGTAATAATATCTTCGCGGTCAAAGGAGCGGTTCAATTTCATCCACCTGCAAAGGCGACCCGGTCCCGAGGCTAATTTTCGCAACTGCTTTGTTGATTTCTCTTTTGCTTCGACTACCGGTTCAAGGGCACGAATGAGAACACATTCAGGCACACCTTCTTCGAGAACAGTGATATTGAGCTGCCAGTACATTCCATAACAAAGATAAATATACACATGCCCCCCTTCAAGATACTCGCTTGCATTTCGTGGAGTAACCTTACCTCCATAGGCATGACTTGCTCTATCATACACACCTAAATATGCTTCTGTTTCCACTATCATTCCTGAAAGATTTTGAGACGGAAACTGCCTTACAAGAAACTTTCCTATGAGGTCCTTTGCCACAATAACCGCAGGTCGAAGAAAAAATTTCCTCCCGAGACGCTTATTCATTTATCACTCTGCTCAATTTGGGCGTGATAAATCACGCCCCTACAAAAAAATAATTGATTATTGCCCTTACTTGGATAATTCATTTAATGTTGTTTCTGAACTTTGAACAATGCCTTCATTTCTCGTTTCTTCTCTATTTGAAATGATTTTCTTCTTCTTTTATTACAGGTTCTGATGTAAGTGAAAATACCGCAAATGATGCAAGCCAGTGCTCTCCTCCATACTCAGAACCTTCCATTAATTTTAGTCCGCTCTTTTCATGCCACCATGCTGATTTCAAGAGAAAATTCCGCTGCGGGTCATCTCCATTTAACACTGAAGCAATACCCTTCATCGACCATGCCCGTTGAAAACAAAGTCCTACAAGGTGCCCTATTGTAGGGTCTTTTTTGTCTAAAACTAATGGTAGTTTTGCAAGTGTCCTCCACGAAGCAGCATTTTCCCATGGAAGGAATCTATCAAACCATTCATAAAATTCTTCTCTACTCAAGATTCTTCTCATAAAATCAGCTTCCACAAGGCATGGGGATATGAAATCCTCACCTGATGGTTCATAACTAACAGGACAATTTTTATCATTAATATAAAAACTTTTCCCTTTTTTCTTGAGAAGTAAAATAATTCTGTCATCCTTGCTTAAGGATGCATAATCCCAGAGATGAGTAAGCGAAAATGCCGTGTTTTGATGAGTTCCTGCTCTTACAGGATATGAAAGTTTGAGTAAGTAGTCCACAAATTTACTTAAAATTGTTTTTTCAAGTGGTTCTATGTTTTTAGCAAAAACCCGTGCATCAGTGTCGTCCATTGTTTTCAGCTCTGTTGCAAGCCTCAGTAACCATCCCCATCCGTATGGACGCTCAAAAGAATCACTCCATTTCTTTTCAAAATACTTCGCTTCTTTCAGGAGGTTATCCCTGCCTAAATTTTGAAAAAGTTTTTCTCTGATATCGGATGAAAATTTCATCTCCGGATAACTTTTGATGATTTTTACGAGAGTCCAATGTGCATGAACAGAAGAATGCCAGTCAAAACAGCCATAAAATGAAGGATGCACAATTACTGGCTGCTGAACATCTTCTTCTGCTTCAAGAATATCAGCAGGTTTATAAGGGTATTGTTTCTGAACACACGAAAGTGGAAGCAGGGCAAGTTTTGTTGCTATCTCATCATCAAATTCAGGTTGAGGAAGGACATCAGGTATTTCATTTATGAGTTTTTTAAAAAATTTTTGCCTCTCATGCCTCTTTTGTGCCTCTTTAAAACTCTCAGATAATTTCCCTCCTCCCCTGCATGAAAGAATAATAATAAAAATTAAAAAAATTGCGAAAGGTAAAAATCGGTGATGGAGAGCGTAACGAAATGACCCCTGACTGAAAAATTTGTCGTGAATCACTTTATATTTTCTCCCACTCCTTTTCCACTCCGCTTTTCCCTGCACTCCCTCCACTTTTCCCTGTCCCCTTTCCATTTCTCGCTTTTCCCTGTCCGCTAACTTGAGCATTTTTCTTCTGCAATTCTGGCAATTTTTCACGAGAGCTGTTTTTTATTGTTTTTTTCGGCTCATCAAACGGTTTAAGCACTACTTTTGTTTCCGGTACCCCGGTTCCCTCTTTATCCCTTGATTGAGATAATTCGCCTGGCGTTTTTAAAACAGGTGGATGGGTTTGCGTTTCAGGGTTTTTAAAAGCGGATTTGTCCCCTATTCTCTGCAATTCCTTAAATTTATGCACCATTTCTTTTGAAACAAGTTTACCAACCCCTTCAATGTTTTTTAAAGAATTAACTCCGTTCTGTTCGAATAAAAACAGAGCCAAAAGAATGATTGCAGTGGTAACTATGGAAACTGTAATTATAATGGTGAAAACAAGAAAAGGAAACATGCTTTTTGTCTGACGGGGTCTCAAAAGTTTTTCAGTAGTTGCGGAATGAATTGAATTGACTGGAGGATTATCAGGAACAGTAGCAGTTAATGTCTGTTCATTTGATTCTTTTGCCACTCTGTAACTACCTGTATGGTCTGCTTTCCATCCAAGAGATTCGGCTATATCATTTAACTCATTTATCACTGTCCCAAAATCTTGAGGGCGCTGCTCAGGATTTTTCTTAAGCATTCTGTCAACGAGGTCTGAAATTGCCGGTGGTAAGTTACTATCAATGTCAAGTAATTTTCTCGGCTCTTTTTCGAGATTAAGATTAAGATATTCAATTTCCGAACCTTCAGAAATAATTGGAGGCTCACCCGTTAGCATTTCAAAAAGGATAACCCCCATAGAGAAAATGTCACTTCTTGCATCAACAGCTCCCCCACGAATTTGTTCCGGAGACATGTACCTTGGAGTTCCTATGAATGATGCTGTGGCAATAGAAGATTGCCTTTCAAATCTTGCTATCCCGAAATCTATGATTTTTACGAAATCCGCCCCCTCAGAATTCTGAACAATTATGTTTTCAGGTTTCAAATCTCTATGTAAAATCCCTTTTGCATGTGCTTCCTTCATCCCTTCAGCAACCTGAAGAGCAATTGTAACTGCCCTCGTTATTGGAATTTTTCCTTTCTGAACGATTAAGGAAGAGAGAGTTTCACCCTCGACATATTCCTGAACCATATAAGGAACCATACCAACATCAAAATCGAGGTCAAAAACTTTCACCACATGAGGGTTTTGAATGCTTCTTGCTGCCTTTGCTTCATTAATGAATCTTTTTTTCAGCACAGGGTCAAAATTATGCTCTGGATGAAGCATTTTTATTATAACTTTTCCCATCTCAATCTGTTGATGAATATGAGTAGCAAGAAATATTATCCCAAACCCTCCTGAAGAAATTCGTTTTTCTATCCTGTATTTTTTGCCTATTATTCTACCGATATATAAGTCTGCTGGCCACCCAACCGGAGGCTTCCCCGTTTCACAGTAAGGACAGAATGAATCCTCATCACTTACGGGGCATCGACATGCAGGACAGAACCAGCCCCTAAAATTTTTCTTCAATTCTGCCTCTTTTTCAGAAAGCCCCTTTTCACTCATACCATTTGGATTCATAGTTTGCATTCATAAAGAGATTTAATCTCAAAATTTGTATATTTCAACAAACCTTATAAATATCGTGTACTTCTATTTTATTTTATCATCTTTTTATTCACATTATCAAATTTCATAAAAGCTACATTATACTAAACCTTGTAATTGCATAAAAAATGTACAATTCGGTGAGTTAAGGACCACAAATGCTTTCAAACACCTTAATATCGTGATTTGCAAAGAAAGTTGAAATCCTAATCAAATTTTTTCTGCAAAATTCTAAAGGTAGTTAAGAATTATTGACAACTACTTGATTTTGTGTTTGATTTTTGACTAAATATTTAGTAATCATTATAAATATAATTTTATCTGGAGGAGTAAATGTCGGAATTTACCGAATGGGAACAGAAATCTATAAAAACAAATGTGATATTACCAATAGTTTTTCTGGTAGCAGCAGTAATCCTGACAATAATTCTTTCCTTATTGCAACCACCCCCACCGGAAATAAAGAAAAAGGATGCTGCAAGCACATCTGAAATGGAACAGGTAGCTACCCAGGAAGAAATTGATTGGTCTAAATTTTAGAATTGATTTAATTTCAAATATGCCCATCTTCTTCTTTTTTGTCTTTTTGTCAAATCATTCTATATGACACAAATAGTCGGCAATTTAGATGGTTTAAAACCTAATCAGAAGAAGTCACTCGAAAAATTAGGAAGAAAATCTGTTTCAGGCGAAACTATCATCCAGCAATCACTTGCAATTGAGCTGATATCGCTATCGCACGAAATATCGAGGCAAATTGGAATTATTTATGACAGAGCAGGGAAAATAGAAAAAGTGGTTGTCGGGGACAACTTTGAAATTAAAATACCTGAATTTCGGGATGCTCCTTTGCTTCCTGCTAAACTATCAGGTAAAAGGTTCATCCATGTCCATCTTAAAGGAGAATTGATAGACACTTCAGATATTCTTCTTCTTACCCGTCTCCGTTATGATTTTATAGCAGCTCTAATTTCTGATAGTAACAGGGATAGACCCCAATCCCAGCCAATGATACAGGTCGTTTATCCTGTCTTCAGCCTTTCAAAAGGTGAACCTTATGAAAAAATTGGTCCGCGCGCCCTGAATGATTTTCATATTGACATTGAAGGGTTAGTTGCAGCTCTTGAAGAAGAACTGAAGCACAATCGCCAGACTTCCATTCCTATACAAACGGTACGAAAACAGAGGGCTATTCTCGTCCATGTATCAATGCCAGAAGATTTACTGGATGCACAACAATCACTGGAAGAACTCGAAAAACTATCAATAAGTGCAGGAGTTGAAGTTGCAGGAAAAATCGTCCAAAGAAGAAAAGAAATAGACCCTTTCACTTTCGTAGGAAAGGGTAAAATTATCGAAATAATTGTAAGGAGTATGATTGATGATGCGGATATGCTTATCTTTGACCACGATTTGAGCCCAAGACAGGCACGAACGATTACCGATATGACCGGCATGAAAGTAATAGATAGAACCCAGTTAATACTCGATATATTTGCACAGAGAGCAAAAACAAAGGATGGCAAAATACAGGTAGAGCAAGCACAATTAAAGTATCTAATGCCGAGACTTGCAGAGAAAGATGATGCTTTGAGCAGGCTCAGAGGGGGTATTGGTGGACGCGGACCAGGTGAAACGAAGCTTGAAATTGGCAGAAGAAGAGTCAGAGACAGGATTGTACGACTTGGCAGGCAGATAGAAGAAATAGCAAGACACCGCCGCGTTATGAGAAAATGGAGGGAAAAAAGCGGTGCTAAACTCATTGCTATTGTTGGTTATACAAACGCTGGAAAATCCACCATCCTTAATGTACTGACGAATTCGAATGAACCTGCAGAAAACAGACTTTTTTCAACACTCGACCCGAGATCGAGACAGTTAGTTCTTCCATCAAAACGAAAAGCCATATTAACCGATACTGTGGGACTTATAAGAAAATTGCCACCTGATTTGCGGACTGCATTCAAACCAACTTTTGAAGAAATTGAAGGAGCAAACCTCGTTCTTGCCATTCTGGATGCTTCCGACCCACAATTACCCCTTCACATAAAAGTTATAGATGAAGTCCTATCGAGTTTGCACCTCGATACAGTGCCGAGATTAAATGTACTCAATAAAATTGATATCACCGAACCAGAAAAACTCCAGAGACTTATTAGCGAATACGATGCAGTTGCCATCTCCGCTCTTCACAAAATTGGGCTCGATAATTTACTCACCAGAATAGACAATCTTCTTAATGAAAACTAAATAGTAATTTTGGCATGGTTCAAAATTTAAAAAATACAAAATTAATTATCCCAAAAAAAGGCGATAAATATATAATTTTTTTAAACCATCCCGTAATTTTAAAGACTAAAAAATAATTAAATTAAAGAAATGGAACTGGAAGAAGAAAAAAAAGAAAAAAATAACATAAAAGAAAAAGTGAGGAACCTCCCCCGCAATACTGGAGTTTACCTCTTTAAGGACGCAGATAGTAATGTAATTTATGTTGGCAAAGCGAGAAACTTACGAAAAAGGGTTGCACAGTATTTTTCAAGCAGTTCATCAGATAGCCGCTTTTTTATTGATTATATAAGACGAAACGCACATGATATAGAAGCAATTGCAACAGATAACGAAGCAGAAGCCCTTATTCTTGAAAATAACCTCATCAAACAATATCGTCCCAAATTCAATATCAGACTCAGGGATGACAAGGATTACCTCTGTATTAGAGTTGATACTAAAGCTCTGTGGCCTAAACTTGAGCCAGTCAGAAGACCAACTATGGACGGTGCAAAATATTTTGGTCCATACCATTCAGGAACTGATGCAAGAGAACTCCTTGACTTTCTCAATCGCAGTTTCAAACTCAGAACCTGCTCAGATACCGTACTCAAAACGAGGAAAAGACCATGCTTGCAGTACCAGATTGGGCGATGCACAGCACCATGCACTCTCTACATAGATAGAGAGGAATACATGTCCGCAGTAGATAAAGCAGTTATGTTTCTGGAAGGAAAGACTAAAGAACTTAAAGAAAAATTATATGACGAAATGATGACAAAAAGCAAAGAGATGAAATACGAAGAAGCAGGGAAAATAAGGGATTTACTCAGAGCAATTGAAAATCTCGAAGCGAAACAAAGGGTTGTGGACTTTGGAAGGGAAGATACAGATGTGGTTGCAATAGCAAGAAGAGATGAAAAAATGGTCATAACCCAGGTTTTTGTACGTTCAGGAAAAGTTATAGGAATCAAGCATGAAAAATTTAACGGTATAGGTTCGACCGACGAAGATTCCCTGACATCATTTCTAATTCAGTACTATGGAGGTAATGGATACTTACCTTCACAGATACTTGTTCAACGCAAATTCTTTAATTTTGATACAATCGGAGAAATCATTTTTAAAAATCGCTCTGTAAAAGTAAAATTAGAATCCCCCCGGAGAGGCAAAGGATTAGGGTTGATAAAACTGGCTGAGGAAAATGCTAATAAAGCAATTGAAGAGTGGGAAAAAGAAGAAAACGCAGAAAATAAAAAACTGGAGCAGCTTGCTCTAAAATTGAATCTGCCATGCCCGCCGCAAAAAATTGAGTGCATAGATATTTCTCATACAGGTGGAAGCATGGTAGTAGGCGCCATTGCAGTTATGGAATCAGGAAAATTGTGTAAATCTCTCTATCGAAAATTTAAGGTAAAATCTGAAGCAGGTGGTGATGATTTTAAAGCAATGAAGGAGGTTCTTTCGAGACGTTTTCAGCGAGCATCGGCTGGAGAAAAGGGATGGGAACTGCCAGACCTTATGGTAATTGATGGAGGAAGGGCACATCTTGGACTGGCAGTCCTTCTCCGAGATGAATCAGGGATAAAAAACATGCCCATTATAGCAATAGCAAAAGACAGAGGGCTTGAACAAAAAAGACTTATTAGAAAAAAGGTAAGAGAAAAAATACTCGAAGAGGACGGTAAATTACAGGTTAAAGAAGATTCTGCAAATGAAAAGAAAAGCAACGAAGGATTAGTGATTCATGAGTCCGCCACCTCCACGGTGGTGCTTCATGACCCCCCCTCACCTTCCGCCGCTACAACCACGCCACCCATATCTTCCGTTCAATGCGATGCAATTTATCTGGAAGGGCAAAAGGAAGCTATTCCAGCTTACCCTTCTTCCCCACTTGGATTGATAGTTAGACTTAGAAATGAGGCACATCGTTTTGCAATCACATATCATAAAAAATTGAGACAAAAGGAAGCACTGAATTCTGTGCTTCTAAATATTGAAGGTATAGGTGATGTTACTCTTCGCAAATTGTACGAAAATTTCGATGATTTAGAAAAAATTGCAAAAGCAAAAACCACCGTTATTGCTGAAAAAACAGGAATACCTTTAAAAGTTGCAAAAAGGGTGAAATCGGAAGTGCGAAAAATTATAAAAAGTATCAAGGAGACATTCTAACGACGGCATCTATTGGACCAGCACCTTCACGCAAAACATCTATTTGCCCGTTTTCGGCTATTGCAAGTATAGTTGAAGGCCTGTGACTTGCCGGGCCAGCGTCCAGAACCAAATCAAGGTCAGGGAATCTCTTTTCAATTGATTCTGCATCAAGAAGCATTTCCCCATCTACTGAAGCGCTTGTACTTATAAGAGGATTACCAAGCCCTTTTAGCAGTGCAAGTGCAACAGGATGGTCAGGAACTCTTATTCCCACTGTATTTCGCTTGCTCAAAACGAGCTTTGGAACCTCTTTTGTTGCTTCCAGTATAAAAGTGTATGGACCCGGGAGGAGCCTTTTCATTATCCTGTATGCTGCGTCATCCACCCTCGCATATTTTGACAGGTCAGACAGGTCATAACAGAGAAAACTAAGAGGCTTTTTCCTGTCTATTTTCTTTATCCAGTAAACCCTTTCTATAGCCTTCTTGTTCGTCAAATCGCAGCCAATACCATATATTGTACCAGTAGGGTAGGCTATAATTCCTCCACTCTTAAGAACTTCAATAGCTTTGCCGATTTTTCTTGGTTCTGGATGAGTAGGATTAATTGGTATAAGCATTTGTATTACTCCTTTAATTTCATTATTTTTTCCCGTTTAACTTTCATTTCTTCTGTTTCATCCTCAGGATGAATTGCAAAAGGGGGCGTTGTTCCTAAATTTCGAGCCCTCCTTTTCCTTTCTTTGCCCATAGACCGCTTTTTAATCGCTCTTCTTCTTTTTGTTATAGTCGTCAGTGATGTCATTTTGGTTCCCTTTGTTAATCTTTTTTAAATTTAAACATTTAATAATGCTCTATTATTCCTCAGATTTAAATTCCTTGTTTCCTGACAGGTTTGTTCTTAGCATCAACAAATACTACCCTTGGCTGAAATTTATTGTATTCTTCTTCATTCACATACCTGAAAGCAGCAATTATCACACTATCTCCGACTTTGTTCTGGAGAGCTGCTGCACCATTTAAACAAATTGTACCTGAGTTGGGGGGCGCTGAAATTGCGTAAGTTACGAGGCGGGTTCCTCTTGTTTTGTTCCATATATGAACCGCTTCGTATTCTTTAATACCACTCATCTCCATTAGTGATGAATCGATAGAAACACTCCCCTCGTATTCCACATTAGCATCTGTCACAATACCACCGTGAATTTTTGACTTTAACACTTGAATCAAACTCATTTTTGGGTCCTCCTTTTAGTGGCGTCCATTTTGGTACACCCTTCCGGGTTCCCTAACATTTCCAATTTTTAAAAATCTTTCACTTTTTTATTTATTAATAACACTTAATTGATAACAAATCAAGGGAGTTTTATTTTTTTCATACTTGATGAAATTATCTTTTACTTACCCATTGACTATTGAAAAATAGAGATTAAATTAGGATTGCATTTGAATGAGCCAGCCTGAATTTTTTAGGGCAAAAACTTCCATAAGGAGGAGAAGAAATGGCAAGAGTAACTGTAGAAGATTGTCTTGAAAATGTTAATAATAGATTTGCTCTGGTTGTTTTAGGAGCAAAGAGAACAAGACAACTTCTGAACGGAGCAACTCCGCTTGTTAGTGGTAAAAACAAACCTGCGGTTATGGCTTTGAGAGAAATAGCCGATGGGAAGGTAAAACCAGACCGTAATATAGAAGAAATTCTAAGAGGAGGGGAAAAGCGGAGAGGGACTTCCGATACTTTTCATCAAAAGTAAACAATTTGTAATTTTGTAACCATTAATGATTTGAAAAAAGGAGGAAGAGCATGAAAATAAAACCACTACACGACAGAATTATAGTTAAAAGAATGGAAGAAGAAGAAAAAACAAAAGGAGGAATTATCATTCCCGATACAGCGAAAGAAAAACCGATACAGGGGAAAGTTATCGCTGTTGGAAAAGGAAAGGTACTGGATAACGGGAAAGTTTTGGAACCTTCTGTAAAAGAAGGGGACATGGTGCTTTTCGGTAAATATTCCGGCACAGATATTAAAATTGATGGCGAGGAACACCTGATTCTTCGCGAAGATGACATTCTTGCTATTATAGAGAAGTAATTTTTAATTTAAAAATTCATGGTTAAATTTAGGAGGATTTAAAATGGCAGCAAAAGAAATAATTTTTAGTGATGACGCTCGTAACCGTCTTCTTAGAGGAGTAAATAAACTGGCTGATGCAGTTAAAGCAACTCTTGGACCTCGAGGCAGAAATGCCATCCTTGAAAAATCATTTGGCGCACCTCTTGTTACAAAAGATGGTGTAACAGTGGCAAAAGAAATGGAATTTGAAGATAAGTTCGAAAACATGGGTGCGCAAATGGTGAAAGAAGTAGCATCAAAAACATCCGATGTTGCGGGAGATGGAACGACAACCGCTACTTTGCTTGCACAAATAATATACAAAGAGGGATTGAAACTGGTAACTGCAGGATACAATCCAATGGATATAAAAAGAGGAATCGATAAAGCAGTGGAAGCAGTGGTCAATGGATTGAAAAAATTAAGTAAAGAAACAAAGGACCCAAAAGAAATAAGCCAGGTTGGAACAATAAGTGCGAATAACGATGAATCCATTGGAAAAATTATTGCAGAAGCAATGGAAAAGGTGGGAAAGGAAGGGGTTATCACCGTTGAAGAAGCAAAGGGCATTCAAACAGAACTCGAGGTTGTCGAAGGAATGCAGTTTGACCGTGGTTACATTTCACCTTATTTTGTAACCGATGTAGAGAAAATGCAATGCATTCTGAATGATGCTTACATTTTGCTTGTAGAGAAAAAACTTAGTGGCATGAAGGACCTCCTTCCTCTGCTCGAACAGGTTGCAGGTTCTCGGAAACCACTACTTGTGGTCGCTGAAGATGTCGAGGGTGAAGCACTTGCAACACTGGTTGTTAACAAACTCAGAGGAACCCTGCAATGCTGTGCTGTTAAGGCACCTGGTTTTGGGGACCGCAGGAAAGAAATTCTTAAAGATATAGCAATTCTAACGGGTGCTTCATCTGTCATATCGGAAGAATTAGGAATGAAACTTGAAAATGTAACGATAAAAGACCTCGGAAGAGCAAAAACTATAAAAGTGGACAAAGAGAATACAACAATTATAGAAGGCGCAGGGAAGAAATCCGAGATAAAAGGAAGGATAGAGCAAATCAGACGCCAGATTGAAGATACCACAAGCGACTATGATAGAGAAAAACTTCAGGAAAGACTTGCTAAAATTGTAGGAGGAGTCGCTGTTATCAGAGTCGGTGCTGCTACGGAAGCTGAAATGAAAGAAAAGAAAGCGAGAGTAGAAGATGCATTGAATGCTACAAAGGCTGCGGTGGAAGAAGGAATAGTTCCAGGCGGTGGTGTGGCATACATAAGATGCCAGGAAGTCCTTTCAAAATTGAATGTTCCTGATTCCCAGAAACCCGGTGTTGACATTATAAGAAGGGCTCTCGAGGAACCTGCAAGAACCATAGCAGAAAATGCAGGAATGGATGGTAGTATAGTGGTTAACAAAATAAAAGAAGGTAAGGATGGTTTCGGTTTTAATGCACTGACACTCGAATATGAAGATTTAATGAAGGCTGGTATAGTTGACCCAACAAAAGTTTCAAGAATAGCCCTTCAAAATGCAGCTTCAGTAGCGGGGCTCCTAATTACCACCGAAGCCTGCATTGCAGAAAAACCAAAGGAAGAGAAAGAAACCGGTCCAGCTCCACACGCTCATTACTGAAAATTAACACCTGATTCAGTCAATTATCTACGAACAAATCTTGAGAGTTGTTTTGCACAGTTCGGCTTCGCTCAGCAACAAAAACCTACATTAGCTTAAAAATTTTTACCCAAGCCCGAACCTTATTTTAAATCAAAATGTCTAAATAGTTAAATTATTTATTTTTTCCTTGACCGAATTAAGGGATAAGGATTAACTTAAATAAACTTTTTAAAGGGAGAAAAAAATGAAAAATAAAACCAGAGGAAAATTTTTTAATTTTGTGCGTTATTCATCTTCATCCATAGTTTTTCCGCTTCTCATCCTCCTCCTATTATTTCAGGACAATTTAAAGGCTCAGGAAAAAAGTAATTTAATAACAAGCGGCGTCAAATTAAAACCTATCCTGATAGGAAAAGAACCCGAAAATAGAGAGCAACAATTTCAGTTCAAGGGTAAAAAATTTGATGGTTATCTTAACCTCGTCACAGACACCCCTTATCAAATATGGGGTGAAATGGGAACATATATTCATCTTGCTGTCTATGACCCGAATTTCAAACCAGCAGACGAAGCCACCGTTTACATGGATGGTAAAGCATTTGGAAAAACTGATGAAAACGGAACATTCGTTTTTTCACAGGTTCCAAATCCTGACATGAGTTATGATAACCAGCACAATCTTGAAGTGGTTTACACAAAAAACGGAAAAACTTACTATGGAACAACATTTTTCAATGCATATCCAAGAACACAGAGTTTTGAATCCTCAAGTATTTTTATTTATACAGACAGGGGGGTTTATAATCCCGGGCAAACTATTCATTTAAGAGCCATCGCATGGACACTCAAGGACGACTTCAGCCCAATGGTTGGTAAAGAAATCGAAATTCTACTTAAAAACCAGAATGGAAAAGTTATAGCAGGGGGAGGTATTGAAACGGATAAATGGGGAATTGCATGGATGGACATTCCTCTTCCGCCAAATGCCCCGTCGGGAAACTATCAACTTGAAGCAAATTATGAGAGGGAATCTGCGACAGCCAGTATCAGAATCGAGAGATTTACACCTCCTATAATAGAAATAAAGCATACGCTTCCTCGATTTGTTATAAAAGGGGCATCTAATTTACCATTTGATGTAACTCTTGGATATTTTGGCGGTGGGGTTTTTAAGAATGGTAAAGTTGAGGTTGAATTAAAAGCAAAAGGGAAAATAATCTGGCAGGAAAAACGAGAAGTCAAAGGAGCAGGTCCTCATAAATTTACAATGGAAAGAGATGTAATTGCCAAAATTGAAAATAGCGTCTCTGAAAATGAATATGTAGAAGTTAAAATTTCTGTAACGGATGACCTTGGAAGAAAAGACGAAGTAAAAAGGCAGATGCGCTACAGTTCCAACCCTTACAATGTAATTGTGGAAATGGACAAGGACCAGTATACGACAGGGGAAACAGCACATGTAATTATTCGTGCAGCAGACCTCGAGCAGGTTCCCGCAAGAGATAAGGAAATTACCTTAAAAATCGAAGGGAAAATTTACAAAGCAAAAACTGACTCTGATGGAATTGCAAGGATTGAAGTCAAAGTTCCAGACAGAAACTTATGGGGTGATGTGTATATTGAGGGGGTGGACCGAATTGTAGCAAATGCTTATATAAACTGGCAGCCCCTGAGACCAATGAGCAGTCATATTCCTCAGGGCTATGTTAAAGAGAGAGAAAAAACAGATATAGTTATAGATTTTCCAACAGATTTTATTCCTTATGAAAAAGTGGTCCATGTTGATATTACTGATAGTTCAGGGGCAATAATAGGGTCAGAACTCATTCCAGTAAAAAAAGAGGGGGGCAAGTATATAGCAAAAGGAAGTTTCAAAGCCCCTGCATGGGGAAGCATGCTTCTTACCCTGTTTTGTATTGGAAGGAAAGGAAATGAGCCAGTTGGTTTACTAACAGACGGACAGAATCTCCCTGTAATTGCAAATCGTGAGATAAAAATAGACATGAATGTTAATCCTCAAAAGGCTAAACCTGGTGATAAAGTTAAAATAATTGCGAACATACAAAATGCAGAAGGGGAAAAAGTTACAGGGTCTGTCGGAGCATCAATAGTAGACCAGGCAGTTTTAAGTCTCCTTGACCCTCTTGAAAAAACTCCTATGGATAAATTCTACAGACCGGAATTGAAAGTCCTTTCCTCAACAGGTTCAAAAATACTAACATGGCCTGTTGTGGCGAGAAACTGGGGTTCTCCTCAATATGACATTGCTCTTCCTCCATTTGGCTTCAGGAAAGGTGGAGCAACAAATCCTGTTTTTAAACATGACGAATATACTTATGAAGAGGGAATAGGTAGTGAAGATATTTCAGAGGTAAAAAAATCGTATAAAAAAGCAGTGAAGTCAAAAGGAGGAGGAGGAATGGATCTTGTAGGTGAATTAGGAGGTCTCGGTAGTGCTTATGAGATTCCTGCCCCTTCAATGAAAGCAGAAGTATCTGTTCCCGCAGAAATGGCGAGTGCGAGTTTGCAGGGAACAAGCGAGCAAGAAGAATACCCGAAGGAATCTCGCTCTGCTGAAATTACAATACGCACAAATTTTGCTGAAACTTCATTATGGGCTCCTGCGATTGAAGTAAAAGATGGTCATTTAGAATTTTACTCCGAACTTCCCGATTCAATAACTACACAGACAGTAACAATGGTTGCTTCGGATGATAAGGGGGGAGTGGGAGTGTCAAAAAAGCAAATTGATGTCAATCAGGATATATATGTTCGAGGAGCGCTACCTGCTGTTCTTACAATTGGAGATAGCGTCGAAGTTTATGCTTTTGTCAGTAATTTTACAAAAAAGGAAATCTCTGCAAAAGTAAGTTTAAAGTCAGATATGTTCGAAGTGATTGGTTCAAAGGAAAAAGAAATAAAAGTTCCGGCGGAAGGAGCCTCTGCAGTATCATTTATTGTTAAATCTGTTAAAGCAGGTAATGGTTCATACGAAGTTAAAGCGGTAGGTAGTTCATTTATAGATGTTGAAAAAAGAGAAATATTTGTGCGACCTCCTGGAATCCCTGATATAATCGAAGCAAAAGGCACAATATCCCGTGGAAAGCCTTTCAAGGCAAATATTCGTGTTTCAGGTAAAGACCAGTACCTGACTGCTTTTGTAAATGTTTCATTCCCGACCATTATTCCTGTTTTGCAGGGGCTTGAAAAAATTCTTGACGAGCCCGGAGGTGCTATTGATTTTATTTCTTCAAAAGCCCTTACAACTGCAATGGTATATCGATACCTTGTCGAAAAAGGAGCCAGTGAAGATGCAATTTTGAAACTTAAACCTGTCCTTCAGAATCTCATGTCGAGCTTACTTATCACTCAAAATACCGATGGTGGATGGGGATGGCACTTCATGTTACGCAATGTTTCTACAGAAGGCAAAGAAGACCTCATTTTGAGAAATAGTAATCCATATATGACCGCTCAAAGTCTTGAAGGATTGATAGCTCTGAAAAGAGCTGGTTTACCGGTTCCATGGGATGCTATTAACTCTGCTGCTGGATTCCTGCTTGCAACAGTAAATAGCAATGGTCTTTGGAGTGTAAGCGATATTGCTTTCTGGGAAGGAAATACGCTTCAGGTTCAGGAAGGGATAAGCGCTGAAATTTTCCGTGTTTTAACCGACGCCTGCGAAACATTTCCTGAACTCAAAAATTCCTATGAGGGGACACTGGACAAGATTTTTGAAAACTATCGCAATTTGATTTCACAGGAAGATAAGAAAGACCCCATGTTTTTAGCAAATGCTGCGATGGGTATTTATACATGGGCAAAAATTCAGGGGAAACTCGAAGATGTTAAAAGAATCCTAAAAAATACCGCCCAAAAACTCATTCTGCTTAGAAAAGAAGCATACTGGGAACCATCGTGGTTCAATGCTTTTGGAGGAACAATTGAAGCAACTGTAGCAGCCATGATGTTTATGTCAAAATTTGATAGAGAGGGGTATGAAGCGGAATTGAGAAATTCAGTAAGGTATATTCTATCTACTCAGGAAAGTTTTGGTGCATGGCACAATGCAAGAGGAACCGCTGCCGCAATACGAGGGCTTCTTCTTCTTCCACCCGCCGAAACTGAAGTACCATCGACTGTAGTATTGAGTATAGACGGCAGGATAGTAAAAAAAGTGGAAATTAATCCTTCAGATCCATATTTGAGTGCGATAAGCCTCAGAGAACTTGAAATAACAGACTTTCTTAAAAAAGGAGATAACAAAATAGAAATTAATTACGATGGCAATTTGAAAGCACCCGTAACATTGCATCTTGAAAAATGGACAGCCCAGAAATCATTTTCTGCTGTTGCAAGAGATGGAGCACCTCAGGTAAGAATCAAAAGAGAATATGGAGTGTCTTCTATTCAAGAAGGAAATTTTGCCCAGGTTAATCTTCTTCTTGATATTAAAGATTCTAAAGGACCAATAATAATCCAGGAACCTTTACCTTCGAATGCTGAACTCGATTTTGGTTCGCTTGATGAACTTGCAGATTCAGGGAAAGTTAGTGGCTATGAAATTATAGAAGATACCCTGATTTTCTATGTTACTCCGTCAGGAAAAGAAGAACCGATAAAAATTTCATATCGTCTTGAAGGAACTCGTAGAGGAATATCAATACAACCAGGTTCAATAGTTTCAAGCATAGCCTACCCTGAAAATTGCATAACCGGTTTACCAACCATACTCACGGTAAAATAGCATTTTGAAAAAATCAAAAATTGGAATGGTTTAAACCGTTCACCCTCTCCAGTGGCGCTTATGAGACGCACATTTTTTGCTGAACTTAGCGAATGCGCCATTAGTTCAAAGGAAACAAGTCCACCATGAAGATATCCTTGCTGCCAATTCCTTGAAAAGAAATTGTGCCGAAGTTCATCGAGTTTTCAAAGGTTCCAATCATAAATATTTTGTTCTCATAAACTGCGACATCAGAAGCGTTGTCGTCTCCCCCACTGCCACCGTAAGAGCGTGACCACCTGTAACAGCCATCCTGACCAAAAATCGCCACGAAGATGTCCTCATTCCCAGATGATTGAATCACCCCGCCACCAAGATCAACCGAACCGTCGAAGCTCCCGACCAGGACTATATCGCCAAAATTATCCAGTCCTAGCCCGTTGCAGCTCAAGTGCCCCTGTACTTTCCCGAATCTCCGGCTAAAGGTACGAGCCCATCTAAATTCTCCTGATATATTATAGCTAACGATAAAAAGGCCCTCCATATCATCTGCCACAATAGGACCTGAGCCAAAGTCTATTCCATTAAAGAACGAGCCCCCTACAAATACATTACTTGAATCATCTGTTACGATACTATTAGCCGTGGACATCGATAGGAGATTATCCTCGTATACCGTGAAAACCCGAGACCAAAGATGGTCACCGCCCTGGTCGAATGATGCAACAAAGCCTGAGTTTCTTCCACTCAAAGGTCCACCCCCCAGATCGATTGTTCCATTCATGGAGCCTGAAAAAACTGCATTCCCTTCATTGTTAATTACCAAATCAAGAACGACTGCCTCAAAAGAACTTTCACCGGTAATTTCGAACGACTTGATCCATTGGAATCTCCCCTCCCTGTCCAGGAGAGCAATAAATAATCCAGGTTGGTCTGGTGAACCGATAGAACCACTACCCAGATCAATCGTTCCCCAAAAAGTCCCTGACAACCAAATATTGTTTTTTTGGACTGCAATCACGGTTCCTACCGCTCCTTCGCTGCCCATGAAAGGGTGTGCCCAACGATAAGAGCCGTCGGGGGCAAGGCTAAGGATAAACCCATCTACTTCGCCGCTGCTTTCGAATTCCCCGCCTCCGAAATCTACCACACCCGCATACATCCCTGTAAGATACACATTCGAGTCGTTATCTACCGCTATTGCCACGCACCTCTCTTCCCAGCTTTCCGCTCTTCCAGGTCCTCCGAACTGTTTTACCCACTGAAAAACACCGTTGGAGTCAAGAGAAAGAACGAAACAATCCGAGATCCCCACGGCATGCATAATACCACTTCCGAAGTCGGCCTGGTCGGTGAAGTTACCTACTATGTAGATGTTTCCATCTTTGTCAATGCTAACGCTATAGGCTCTGTCCTCATCGACACCTCCAAAGACAATACCCCACCGCTCCTCTACCTGACCAGGGCATCGATTGGACTGCGAAGGACCGCAGCTTTCCCCGCAAAAAAAAATGGCTACAAGAAGCATTTCGAGAATCCATGATGTTCGCGAGTATTTCGTTAACCGAAAGATTACCATTTCACACCTTACAAAAAAGTATTTATTTTCATTCTTGCGCACGGTGTTATCGAAACAACACTCATAGCGACCCTAATAAAAGCACTACCTTCCCTGATCGTGAGGAACTGTGATTTGAGTTGTCGATTTAGAAATATTTCCAGACGAATCCATTGCGGTATAAACAACTGTGTAGACTCTTTCTTCAACTATACCAGACCTTTCAGCCCGAAGCAGGAACGAGAGATCCGGAGTACCAAACTCGGCGCCCTGTATGTCCTGTTGAGTGTGCCCTTCACCAATCCAATCGTCAGGCTCGGAACTTGTAATAGATTCCAATACAAAAGTGGGTGATGGATCGCATATATCTTTCACAGTTACATCAGCTTTGATTTCCCAGAACTCATGATTGGGAGGCCAAAGTCCAACTGGGTTCAAAACGACCTGAATATCAGGTGGAGTTGTATCATTTACCATTACTTCTATCTTGTCACCAGAAATCGCAAAACGCTGGTCCATCACTGTTAATTGATATGTTGTAATGCCGAGGGGCGCAATATAATGCACAACCGACCCACTACCAATCAGCAGGTCAGGATTAAAAGCGCCCTCTCTCCACCATCGAAAATCCCAGATGTTGCCATCAGGGTCTGTACTTGCACTTCCATCCAGGATTATGGGAGCAGCATTAACCTGGGAGCACTCAACAGTTTGGTCAGGACCAGCATTGGCAAGTGGAGGCTGGTTTTCGATCGTTCCTACCAAGTTAACTTCTGCTTTAGCGTCCACAAATTCAAGTGCGATTGAACCCTGGAAAGTTCTTGATTCCCAGTTGATTTGGAAAACAATTGTGTCAGAATTCGTCGATGCGAATGTTCTGCGCTGGTTTCCATCCTGAATTCCATCGGCAATAAAGTGAAGTGTTCCACGAGGTACTGTTACAAATCCACTTTCATTCACATGGACAAAATTTCCATTCGTTCCGCCTACTACCGAACCATTAGTTACTCTTGCACTTCCTATTTCGATACCCATGCACTCGAAACTGAATCCGAAATCATCAACGAACCCGCGCATGTCCATTAGCATATCGCATTCAGAATAAGGACAAGGAACACCATAAAGTGTAACAAAACCCTTTGCATGCGGCCTTGCCGTATCACTAAGCGTGTCACACGGCCACGGGAGACCTGTATCAATCCAAACTGAAACCTCTGCGCTTGATGCTTCATGGTCAAGAGCAATCGTGATCGGCGAAGAAACAAGTTTCGTCAGCCAACTGGTATGAATCATCGTTGGGTCACCTGATGCGACAGGCATATGGCATATCGTTTCACTTGTCACGCCGCATCCCGCAGCGTTCGTGCATTTGCAAAACTCTGGATAAACAGTAGTGTCTTGTACAACATTATCCGGGTCACATGTTGCTGCTTCGCATACAACAGAACCACAGGGAACATCACAGTCATAATTTACAAGACTCCTTTCTAATATGCAATTTGTATATTGTGGATCCCCTGAAACAATATCAAAATGGCCGCAAGCATCGCTATTCAGGTAACCCAATACCGCTTCTAAATACCTCGATACACGTTGGTCGCAGAATTCCCTAACCTTCGTCTCATATTCCGCGTCCGGCATTGCCTCCAGTTCAAGTAATCTATCTGGATCCGCTGTTGCGGTATTTAAATCAGGTGGTAGGCAAAAATCTAAATGCAAATCTTGATCAACAGCACCAAAAAGTTCAGCCAACCTATCGAAATCTATTCCGCACTCACATACTACTTGATGTTCAGTTTTAGGACCTACCGGACCAGCACTGCCAACATCCGGGTGCTCACCGCACGAGCAAGCTATCGGATTCAATAAAAACATACTCAAAATTATAATAAGCACAACTTTTGCGCTTCGTATTGCCATTTTTATCACCTCCATCATTTACAATTTATTGATTTATGGGGAAGCCGGTCCACTGTTGGTTTCCATCCTGTACCGCCCTATCCAAAGAAGAACTCAGTTGCGCAGATACACGGACGCTCACGATATTATTCACAACAATTCTATTTCCTTCGCAAGTAAAAGAATAAGAATATTTATTTCCATTAGTAAAAGTATATAGCAACTCTTTTCCAACAATTTCATAGTGGTCGGTAATGATCTTTCCCTGGGAACTCATGGTTCCTCTTTCTTCTGAAATTGCAATAGTACCGCTGTAACTTGTTCCGTCTGCCTTATAGCCAAGCAATTGAAATACCTTGCAGTCAGAGGTATCACATTCAGGTGACCCAGGGCAAAGGCATTTGCTCGGAGAGGGACTTTGCCACCAACCAAGCACGCAAACTTCCACAGGTTGCGATGAAGTGCGATTATTACTACAATTTGTTAAAATAATTGCATATAGAAAAAAGATAAACGAAAACAAAAAATAGTAAAAAATATTTAATTTTCTCATAAGTCTTTTAAGATAGCAATTCTTATTCCATATTTTAAGTTGCACCATAAAATTTATGAATCGTTAGATAAGTCACCAATAATGTAACTTCTCAATAAGTTAGGGTAAATGGGGTTCTTATAAAAGAAAAACACTTGTATTTTAGGCATTTTTACGCACGCATGTCCCTTTTTTACCCATAGTTTTTGAGAACTTACCCAATAATGTTAAAAACCTATTCTTATATGAAACTCTGGTTACATTTTTATTTCATTTATCTGAAGAATCTCTATGCATTTGTTATCTAATTGTAAAAAAATTTCATATCTGTCAAAAATAAAATACTTAAAAAGAAACCTCCCTGTAAGTTGTGATAAAAAAAATAAAAAAGAAAGAAAAGATAAACCGTATGCAAAATGCTATGATACATTAGTTAATATTTCCTGACCGAACAGGAATACTGAACAGGAAATACAAAATTACTTTTTAAAGATGGAGTTAAGTATTTGGGGAACAATCATGAAGCATAAGGGGAATCGCAAACATAAAGCACCGTCTGAAAAGAGCCCTCCTTTGAAAGGATTCTGTAAGCGTGGCATAAACGACATTTTCAGGAATCGCAAAGCTCTGGACAAAAGTCCGCAAAAAAGAAAGTCGCGCAGGGTATTCTCGGCATACGAGGAAACCTACTTCTGCCCAAAATAATCCAAATTCATAAATAATGTTTTTATAATGGATTCCTGCTTCCGCTGGAATGAACATCCCTGTACCTAAAAATTATTTTTAACAAATGTGAATTGATGTATAAATTAAGTTATCTATGCAATTGGAATATTATAATTCGTATTTACTGGGGTACGCTAATGCCTTCTGCTATTGCTTTTTCCCTGTACTTTTCAATTGCAGAAATAAAACTATTAACCACCTCAGGGTCAAATTGAGTTTCACTGCACCTCTGGAGTTCATTTAATGCTACCTTGTGAGTCATTGCCTTTCTGTATGCCCTGTTACTCGTCATTGCATCGTAAGCATCTGCTACAGCAAGAATTCTGGCTATTAGTGGGATTTCCTTTCCCTTAAGTCCCTCAGGATATCCTTTTCCATCCCATCTTTCGTGATGATATTTAATACCGGGTAAAAGTGGTTTTAAAAAAGAAATTGGTTCAAGGATTTCCACTCCGAAATTCGGGTGCTGTTTGAATATTTCGTATTCTTCGAGTGTAAGTTTGCCTGGCTTATTTAAATTAGCATGACAACCGAACTTTCCTATGTCATGGAGGAGCGCTGTATTAGTGAGAATATCCTGCGTCTCAGAATCCAGATTCATTTCCATACCTATGAGTTTGCAGTACAAAGTTACTCTGTCAGAATGTCCTGATGTATATTTATCCATTGCCTCAAGTGCCCGGGTAAGAGCCTGTATTGTTTGTCTGAAGGCTTCTCTCATGTCTTCCACAAGTCTTGCATTGATAATCGAAACGGAAGCCCTGCTGCTCATTACAGCAAGGAACTTTCTATGACCTTCGGTAAACTTTCTTAAGGGGGAAAAAGAACTTGCAACAAGATACCCTAAAAGTTCCTTATGATGTAACATGGGAACCACACAAAAAGATTCCGGAATCTCCTTTTTGTCTGAATTTGCGAATTTTACTGCTGAAGACACATCCCCCACCAGCGGTTGTATACCACCTTCTAAACCCTTCATACTATCAGGATTAAACCACATTTTATGTTCTGCAGAATTTAATGCTGAAATAGAATGATGCAGTTCAATTTTTTCACCTGCTCTATCATAAAGATATAGTTCAAGCAAATCAGCCTTTATGTGATTCAAAGTAAAATTTAAAAGGGTTTTTACTATGTCTTCAATATGCAAACTCATGTCGAGTTCTTCACTCATTTTATAAAGAGAAAGAGTCTCTTTTAGTTCGAAATTTTCATCTGCAAGTTTTTTTACCGCAAGTGCCCTTTTTACTATTTGAACAACTTCTTCCATCCTGAAAGGCTTGAGTATGTAATCGAATGCACCCTTTTTCATTGCTTCAAGAGCAGTTTCTACTGTTCCAAACGCAGTCATGATAACTACCAGAACATTCCACTCCCTCTTTTTCACCTCTTCGAGAAGTTGTAATCCACTCATAGGTTCCATTTTGAGGTCAGAAATGACGATGTCAAAAACATCCTTTTCGAGTAATTTCAAAGCATCAGGACCACTTGATGCAGTAGAAATGTTATAGCCTTCAATACCCAAAAAATCACTTAGTATATCAGTTATAACACGCTCGTCATCAACTATTAAAATCTTCGAACCCTTCATTTCCCTTAATCAATACGCTTTCAACGAAATAAATATTATATTCTATAATATTTATGCAAGAGTATACAAATTATAATTAAAGGTTTACATTTAATTTACTACAAGCACTTCGTTTCCACTACTGGATGGGCAAAATTTTGCTTATGAAAGATTACTTCTGTTTGGGTTCAAACCTGAAAGGGAATTGAATTTCTGCCCTTCCTCCTTCAGGTTTTGGAAATTTCCAGGTCTGTATTTCACTCCTTATGCACTTTTTGAGGTTCGGACTTCCTACAGAATCAGACAAAAAATTCACTGAAGCAACAGAACCATCGGTATTCACAATTATTTGAGTCTTTACAACACCCATTAGAAGGTTATTAATTTTCAGTTCCTTCTCATAGCATGCCGTAATTTTATTTGTATTACTTCTGATAAAATCGGATGCAACTTTCGGGTCTATTGTACCATTTATTCCACCTGTTCCCACTCGTTTCTTTTCACCAGAAGTATTATCCCCTTCATTTGTTCCTGCATCCATCACCTGAAGAGTTGGGGTATCTTCAGGAAGCGGAGGAGGATTTTCTACCAGACTCTTTGCTTCTACCACTTTTTCAGTAATATTTTCTTTTAACGGTTTTTGACTGTCCTGGTTATTACCTTCTCGAGAAATGAGAAGATAAGCAGCACCTCCACCAATTATGAAAAGCAAAATAAATATAACTACAATGAGTCCCTGATTACTCGTTTCTTTCGATGGCTTATTCCCATTTGACATATACTACTCCTTTTTTATTAACGAATTTAGTTTCAATTATTTATTATATTAAATAAATTTTAGAATCAATAGAATTTTTTTGTTTAAGAAGCAAGAAATGACAAAAATTTTCACTGTCTCTCTGCAATTAGTTTTTCTACTATGGATGGGTCTGCAAGTGTGGAAACATCACCAAGAGAATCTATCTCCCCGGCAGCAATTTTACGAAGTATTCTCCTCATGATTTTACCTGACCTCGTTTTTGGAAGACCATCAGCCCATTGTATTTTATCAGGAGCAGCTATAGGACCTATTTGTTTTCTAACCCACTGTATAAGTTCTTTGCGCAGCTCCTCTGTTTTCTGAACGCCTTCTTTCAAAGTAACGAATGCATAAATACCTTGCCCTTTTATTTCATGAGGAAAACCAACAACTGCACTTTCAGCAACAGCAGGATGAGCCACAAGTGCTGATTCAACTTCGGCTGTCCCCAGCCTGTGTCCTGATACATTGATAACATCGTCAACACGCCCTGTTATCCAGTAGTACCCATCTTCATCCCTCATTGCACCATCCCCGGTAAAATACTTGCCAGGAAACATACTGAAATACATCTCAACGAACCTTTTGTGGTCACCATAAATTGTTCTTGCCATACCAGGCCATGGCCTATTTATGCAAAGACGTCCGCTACACGCTCCCTCTAATTCCTTACCCTGTTCATCAACAATTGATGGTACAACTCCAAAAAACGGAAGGGTTGCTGAACCAGGCTTTAGTGGCCATGCTCCGGGCAATGGAGTTATCAAAATTCCACCAGTTTCAGTTTGCCACCATGTGTCAACGATAGGACATCTCCCTTCACCAACTACCTCATAATACCATCGCCATGCTTCAGGATTGATTGGTTCCCCTACACTGCCAAGAAGTCTCAAAGTTTTTCTACTCGTTTTTTCAACATATTCTTTACCCTTCGCTATCAACGCCCTGATAGCTGTTGGAGCGGTATAAATAATGTTCACCTTCCATTTATCCACAATCTGCCAGAACCTCGATGCGTCAGGATAAGTGGGTACTCCTTCAAACATGAGGCTCGTCGCCCCGAATCCAAGAGGACCATAAACAATGTATGTATGTCCTGTCACCCAGCCTATATCTGCGGTACAGAAGAAAATTTCTCCCGGTTTATAATCAAATATGTATTTGAAGGTGCAAATCGCAAAGGTAATATAACCACCTGTGGTATGAAGAACTCCCTTCGGTTTTCCCGTGGAACCAGAGGTATAAAGCATAAAAAGTGGGTCTTCAGCATCCATACTCTCACATGGACATGTATCAGATACATCTTTCATTAAGTCATCCCACCATAAATCCCTCCCCTCTTTAAAGGAGACTTTCCCTCCTGTCCTCTTTACTACTATAACTTTTTCAATACAGGAAGCATCAGGTGAAGAAAGCGCCTGGTCTGCAGTTTCTTTCATAGGCACATGTCTTCCACCTCTCATCCCTTCATCAGTGGTTATTAACAACTTTGACTTACTATCGCTAATTCTGCCTAAAAGAGAATCTGCAGAAAAACCGCCAAAAACAACTGAGTGAATTGCTCCTATTCTTGCACATGCAAGCATTGCAATGGGTAATTCGGGAATCATGGGAAGGAATATACAAACCCTATCTCCTTTTTTTACTCCTAATTTCTTCAAAACATTTGCAAACTTACAAACTGAGGAATGAAGTTCCTTATAAGTGATTGTTTTGCTCTCCTCCGGGTTATCACCCTCCCATATAAGGGCAATCCGGTCTCCCCTGCCTGCTTCTATATGCCTGTCGAGGCAGTTGTAAGAAACATTTAAGCGTGCTCCACGAAACCATTCTATTTTGACATCGGGCTGGTTAAAACTCCAGTTGAGCACTTTATCCCATTTCTTCTCCCATGTAACAAGTTCATCAGCCATCTTAGACCAGAAGCCCTCCGGGTTATTTATACTTTCATTGTACATCTTTAGATATTCATCCTTATTCTTTATATAGGCTTTGTCTACAAATTCTTTTGAAGGGGGGTAGAGTGATTTTTTTTCTTCTTGTTTACTCATGGAAATACCTCCTTAATAAAGTTTAATATTTCCCCCACCAGCTCATATTAATATTATGAATAGTCATTCATTTTTCAAGTGCATTTTGCATTTTTTTTATAAAATTTCAAGAATTATTTTTCTTTTTCTTTTCTACGAGCAATGACAGCAACTTTTCTGATGCACTCTTTGAAGCTACAATTATATCTTGTGCTTCATTCAAAGAAATGTTCTTCTCCCCATTATCAGCATAAACAACAACTGCGATTTTCTCACCCACCATAACAGGTAAAAACAACGCTCCACTTTTCGGTTGTCCCCGTCCGCATACAGACAATATTTTCGGGATTGGGTCTCCCTCTTTCAAACTACATATACATGCTGACCCATCCCGCAATAAAGGTTCTGGCAAATGGTCCGAATAGATAAACTTAACAGGAAATTCTTCGACTTTAAATTCCCATTCCCTTGAAAATGCCCTGTAGAGTTCAAATCTCCCTCTTTTATATCGAAAAGCCATAACAAACTCGAATATCTGCACGCAGGCTTCACATATTACATCTACTACTTCACCAGCATCCTCTGCATTCTTAATTTTAAGTTTGATTTCATCTTTTGTAAAACTTTTTAATGGCTGTTTAGTAAAAAAACCAACCTGTGGCTTTAAAGGAAAGGGGGTAGAAGTTTCAATTTTCTCTCTTTCATCCTTTTTCACTCCAGATTGCACTTGTAACCCGCCCTCATAAGCCTTTGATGTTTCCTGTTTAAAAATTTTTTCAATAGCTCCTTTATTAATTCTTTCAGAACTTAAAGGAGCTTTAATTCCGATTCTATCTATAATTATATATTTTGAAAAAATGTTTTCCTCTAATTTCTCTTCTCCTTCCCCCGTAAAACTCTCTTCCTCTTCCAGTTCGCTTTCTTCTGTAGTTACAGAAAGGCGTTTTTCTTCAATTACAGGAAAAACTTCCCACTTCCTTACAACAATTGCCTCAAGTTTCTTTTTCCGGTCATCACTCAGTTTTTTTATAATATCATCCAGAAAATTTTCTTCTTCACTGTTGATTCTACCTGCAATTCTTGCAATTCGTTGTGAAAATTCTATCCCATAATTTGTCCACAAAGAAAGGTATATTGCTACTGGAGAAGCAATAAAGAATCTGGGCGTTTTCCCGGAAACTTTCTTTAATATTCCTTCATCCTGCTTTGAGGGTGGCTCAAAACATGCAATATATATATTTTCTCTTTCAACATCGAAGGGAACTATTTTCAAATTACCTGCCAGTTCCTTTCCTATCAAGCGAATTACCCCTTCACCAACTATCGCAATATCCCTGATTGAAACCACAAGCAAACGATAGTATTGTGCCATTAAGTTTACTAAAGTTGCCTCCTTTATGGCTCTCATTTCCAGCAGGTTAATTGCAATATCCCCACCTCGTATCGCCTGATTCAGTAAAACTTCCCGCACAACATCAGACGAAACCACACCCTTTTGAACTAAAAATGATACAAATGACCTCATTTTAATTTTATCGGAAGCCAGAAAATCGATATTTCTTTATTTTCCTTAGATTTTTCGTAACCAATTAAACCATATAAAATTTTCCAGTAATAATCATCGGGGTCTGTGTGTCCAAAACCAAAAACTGGGATAAGAGAAAATCTCCACGACTTTTGACCCATAACATTTCCTTTCCAGTGATAGAAAAGTAAAAACGCCGAATGAGTACTGTCTCCTTTTCTGTATCTCAGGAAAAGTGGAAAGAAAAGAGTTATTCTTCTATCTATTGTAAGGTTCTTAAAATCCCACAATAATGGGAAGAAAACCTGCTTCAGGCTCTTTGGCTCAGAAAATCTCCACCAGACAGGAAAAAGAACTGAAAAAGTTTTTGAAGTACCCCCCTTCATGTAATAAAGCGGATGAATATAAAAGCGCCACTCATCCATATTCCGACTGAATTGAAATGTGGGAGCTACCCATAAAAGATAAGAAGATGGTCTGTAAAGTTCCTTTGAAAGCATGAAAAAAGGTAAAACTCCGTATGTTTTTCTTTCCCCAAATCTTTCAAAATCCCATACTACGCCAAGAACTGATACATTCCTGTAAATAGGGCTTTTTGAAAGATAAAGAAAAGGAAAGTAAAGGGTCTGGGTTTGCATGAGGTCTTGAATTTCTTTATTGTAATAAAAAGGAACAATCAGCGTCAATTTTTTCTCTTCGCTTTTAAATTGATGAGCAAGCAATACCCCCCCTCCTTTCGCCTTCTTTTTTTCGTTTTTATAATACCAACCAAGAGGCGTCACAAGCATGAGACTATTAAAGTCTCTATTTTTCCTCAAATGAATCAATGGAAGAACTGTTGCCTGAGTTTCTTCTCCCATTCGGGTTGCAAATACAAGTGGAATCATCCCTGCTTTCCAATCACTCAACTCCTTCATGTAATAGAAAGGAGGGAAAACCAATTTAGATAAGCCTGTTCCCTCATCGAAAAACCGCCAGAATAGAGGGAGGACAACATTGTAACCTTTACCTTCGTTTTTTCCCCAGTACGCAAGAGGAAGAATTCCAGATGCATATTTCTCTCCTTTTACCCATCGGTAAAATAGTAGCGAATATGTGAACCTGAAACCTTCACCTGAAAAATTGAAAAAAACTGGTGGAATAAATTGAAATGATGTAGGTTTTCCTGTTTGAAGGAAAAGAAGTGGTGCTATAAAAACTCTACGATTTCCATTATCTTTTTTCTCAACATAAATCGGAGGAACCATAAAAACCGAACGACTAATAAGGTTAAAATTCCACAACACCGGAAATACTATCAGTGAATTTTCACCCCTGCCATTTTTCCAGACATAAAATGGAAATAGCCCGGTAAAGTTTTTTAAATCGCCAGTTTTATTCGAATCATGGAAAAATAAAGGGAAAACAACTATTCTTTCGAGTTCTGGAGTTTTCTGTATAAAAACAGGTCCCAGAGGTAAAGTTAATTTTGGGAATGGTTCTTCACCTGATTCAAGTGATAGGTTGCTTTCTGGTAGTGAAAGAGATTCAGGGTCTGCAACAAGGGTATCCTCAGATGAGGCAGTAGCAATACGGGTAAAAGTCATGCACACGAAGATAAAAAAACCAACAATTTTCAATGCGCAATAGTTAGAGAATTTTTTCTGGTTCATGTTTTCACTTCCATCAATCTTCCGTCAGTGTCTCAAAACTTCTTCAAAAGTAGAAATAAGATTTTCCATATTTACTTCCGATTGAGAGCCTGTCTCCATATTTTTAATTTTCAGCTTTCCTGATGCTATTTCTTCCTCACCAATAAAAACAACAAATTTTGCTCCAATTTTATCTGCTCTCTTTAACTGGGATTTAAGGCTTCCTACCCTCTGGTCAAAATCACAGAGGAAACCCGCCTTTCTTAAACTCTCAATAGTTTTAAAGGTTTCACCGATAGTTTTTTCACCGGTATTTGCAATGAATATTTCGACTGGTTTCTTAACCTCCATACCTCCCCTGCAGATGTCTATGATTCGTTCAAGCCCAATAGCAAATCCAACTGCCTGGGTTTTCTGCCCCCCCAACTGTCCTACAAGTTCATCGTATCGTCCTCCTCCAACTATCGAAAGAGGCTGATGGCTTTGACTTTCATCATCTTCCTCTTCAATCGAAGGTACCACTCCTTCAAAAACGATTCCAGTGTAATAATCAAGCCCTCTGACAAGCCTTGAATTATAAACTACATTAACACCCATTTGTTTTAAAATTGAAAGAAATTGCTCAAGCATTCGATTCGAAATGTCAGGTCTCATGTTTTCTATTGGAGGACTCGATGCAATTATTTGAATACACTGAGGTTGTTTACAATCCAGAATTCTAAGGGGATTTGTTTCAAGTCTTCTAATACAATCCTCACACAAATCAGGACGATGTTTTGTAAAAAATCTAACGAGTTCCTCAGTGTACAATTTTCTCGATTGAGGAGTTCCAAGATGATTGCAAATAATAGTAACAGGAGACACCCCGGTAGTGTTCAAGAAATCTAAAAGCATCAATATTTGTTCGATTTCAGCAAAGGGTTCCCCTGCTCCAAAAATTTCTGCTCCTGCCTGATGAAATTGCCGAAACCTCCCCTTTTGTGGCCTTTCCCTGCGAAACATCGGTCCAATGTAAAATAATTTAGTTACTGGCTGAAATGCAGACATGGAATGCTGGATGTAGGCTCTAACTACACCTGCAGTTCCTTCCGGACGAAGGCTGAGTTCTTCCCCACCTTTATCTACGAAAGTGTACATTTCTTTACCAACTATGTCTGTTTCCTCGCCGATACTCCTTGCAAAAAGCAATGTTTTTTCGAGAATAGGTGTTCTTATTTCCTCATAGTTGTATTTAGCCATAGTGGCTCTATAGATATTCTCCACTTTCTGCCAGAGCCATGATTCATCCGGAAGGATATCCTTCATCCCCCTAATGCTTTGAATTTTTTCCATGAAACCAACTGTTTTTTATTATGTGAATGTAAATTGAACTTTTATCAAAAATCAGTATGCAATACAACGCTCGGATTAAAATTGAGGAAGGAATCAGTATATTTTTATTTCCCTTTTTCCATTACCTCCATTGTCGTTCGAACACTCCCATCGTTAGGTTTGGAATAAACTCTTACTACAAACCAACCGGAACCGGACAACACTTTCAGAATCAATTTGACTTCCTTATCTTTAGTAAAACAGGAACTTACAACAGGGTAGTTGTCTGGTGCGACATCCCTGTCGAGCAAATTTTCACCATCATACAGGTAGAGGTCTATTTGTGGCACTCCCGGGTCAGATATTCCAAGAACACGCATACACCGTCCCTTTTCCCCTTTTACCGCAAATATTTTCTCATCTCCTGCTTTGATTTTTATGGATGATATTTCTCCTTCAAAATCAAAACCCTTAGCAAGTTCTTGCTCTCTATTTGTAATAGCATTTTTGAGATATTTTTCTGATTCTTCTTTGCTCAACTCCTGAGTTTGAGTGGAAGTAGTAGAAGTAGTGGGAAGTGAAACAGTTGTTTGGGGTAAGATAGGCGCCACATTAACATTCAGCTGATACGGATCCTGACCATAAGCAGGAGGAACCGGAGGCGGTGGTGCACTTGGGGGAGGAGGTGCAGACGCACAACCTGAAAATATTTTAAAAACTACGAAGAAAGTTAAAAAGCTTGTAATTTTTGTCTTCATGACGATACCTATTTATCAGTTTTTTAAGATATTAAAAAGGGCATGGTTCAAAACTTTCACCCCTACAAAAGTGTTAAAAAGTGGCAAAAAGCCACCATTTTTGCAGGGGCTTGATTCATCAAGCCCAATTTTTTTAAACCACGCCTTTTTATTATAACAGGTGATATAAAATAGCCCTCTTCATGCACAAGAGTCAAGGGAACGAAGAGAAATTGTAAAAATCAAACTGGGTGTGGTACTTCATGAACCTTCCCCTCTACACCACCCGCACCGCAATACCACGCCAGTATCTATCTCCCTCTAATTTTTAATTATTTTTATCTTTTCCTTTATTCTGCTTTTTTATTTACACCTTGCTTGAATTTGGCATTTAAAATTTTTGCTTTACTTCGAATCCACCGGCCGAACTTTTTGAATGATTTTTTGCTTTTTATTTTTACTATCAACACGGGAACAGGGGAGTGTTTTGGGAAGGAACTTTCGAACCAAAATTGCTCCCTTCGAAGTCCATTTTTCTGCATTGACGGCAAGAGCAGAAACGGCAATCTGAGGTTTGGAAATAGGAGCAAAGCCTGTAAACCAGGAATAGAAACGGAACGGATCCTGTTTTGAAAGGGAACCTGTCTTACCTGCGATTTCTTTTGACTGGATACACTCTGACGGACCTAAACCACTAAAATACTCTTTCGCAGTTCCTCTCGTTACAGTCTCCACCATCATTTTTGTCAAAGTCTTTGCATTTTCTGCAGTTGTAGATTGCATCCAGATTTGAGGAGAAGACTGCCATATTATCTTACCGGAATTATCTTCAATTTTTTCAATAATGATTGGTTTCATCATTGCACCTTCATTAGCAACAGCCTGTGCTATCATAGCAGCATGAAGAGGAGAAAGAGTGGTATGCCAGAACCCTGCTGCCGTACGGGCAAATTCGAGCTTATCCTCAGGTATATCGGCACTACTTACCGCTGGAGTTGTACTATAAATTAAAGGTATTTCTTCTCCAAAACCAAATGAAACAGCAGCCTTCCTTAATTCATCAACAGAAAGGTTTTTATAGGCAAGTTTTGCAAAAACAGGATTTATGCTTTTTCCCATTGCAAAACTCAGTGTTGCACATAATCGGTCTCGTTTTGGGTCATCTTCAAGGTGCGAGGCTAAAATTTTTCTGAGCCCATTGTGATAACAAACAGTTGTTTCTGGTAATACCGCATTTTTCTCAAGAAGCGCCGCCGCTGTAATTATTTTAAATATTGACGCTGCAGGATGACGGGAAGAAAAAAATACAGGAATTGTTTCCTCCGAATACTCCGAACTGCGATACTCTACCATAGCGAGGATTTTACCGGTTTTAACATCCATAGCGACAATAGCACCTGCCAGTAAATTAGAGTTATCCAGTAATTTTTTTGCAGACGATTGAAGTAGAGGGTCTATAGTAAAAAATACTTTAGCACCTTCGGGTGTAACTTGAATATATTTCCCATCGTAATTTTGAGCTTTTGAAATATCAATTTGAGACATTAATTTTTTAGGGATTACCTTAGCTTGTGGCTCAGTTAGAAGTTTATTCCCCTTTTTCCCGGAAAAGGGTGTTGCATTTGCTGTTAAGTGCTGGAATAATAATCCACCTGATTTCGAAATTGTCCCTGCAGTTAAAGCCCCTAAAAGAATCACAAAAAGCGACGCAAACAGTATCCACAATTTACTGTTATTTAAAGGAAGCAACCTCATTTTTTACGACTTTATAACAGAAAGCTTACAAAAATCAAAAAAAAGCAATTCCCTTTTGTTACTATGAAAATGACTTTTAAACCATACTGGATTCCCGCCTACGCGGGAATGACGGAGAGGTAATAATCGCTTACTCTTGTAAAACCCACCTGTCATTCCTGCCCGGAATCTATTCCTACAGCAGGAATCCATGAAATTAAAATTTTCATTCTTGGCAGTGGCAACATTGGCAGTCACTATTCCTGCTTTTTCAATAGATTGCTGTTGATTATTAAGAAGCAATCTTCAATGTAAAATAAAAAATACTACCACTCTTTAGATTAGGCTTGAAACCGATTTCTTCCCCATGATTTATCATTATCGCCCTGCTTATACTCAACCCCAAACCAGTCCCCCACTTCTTTGTAGAAAAAAACTGATTAAAAATTTTACTTGATTCTTCTTCCGTTATCCCTTTCCCTTCATCTTCAATATCTACTTCAACCTTCCCGTTTCCAATAACAATGGCACTCAATTTCACCTTCTCACCACCAGCCTCCTCCGTTGATTCAAGCGCATTTTTTATGAGGTTCATGAGCACCTGTCCTATCTTCGTCCTATCCGCTTCGACAAAAATGCCGTGAGAAACTTCGTTTAAAATTTTAATACCCGGAAACATTCCAGATGCCCTTATAAGTGAAACTATTTCATCAACAAGAGTTGCTAATTCAAAATTAGAAAATTCAATTTTTTCACTACCTTTCGACAAATTCATAAGGTTCGAAACGAGATTGTCTATTTTTTTTATCTCTTTCAAAATTATCTCAAGGAGTTTCTTCTCCTCTTCTTTAAGAGAACCGAATCTCAGCACCGTCTGTACACTGCCTGTTATACAACTCAAGGGATTTCGAATCTCATGAGCAAGCCCGGCTGCTATGCTTGCAAGAGTAGCTCCCCTTTCCAATTCACTCATTTCTCTTTGCACCCTTACCGTATCAGTCACATCCGCAAGATGAACAATACTTCCCACTCTCTGTTCTTGTGTATCTGTTAATGGACTTATTGTGCATTCAAATATTCTTTCCCCATCAGCACATGAAAGGGTTATCTTTTTCGAACAGGACGGTATTTGTAGTTCTTCTGGAGAAATATCAATAACTTCACTTATATTTTTACCCTCAAAATCCCGCTCTTCCAAACGAAAAATTTCTCTGGCATATCTATTCATCGTCTTAATCCGTCCGGACATATCCACAGTAATCAAACAGGAGGGAACAATTGACACTATCGCTTCATTAAGTCTGTTCAAATCCCTGAAAATAGTTACAGCCTTATTAAGCTCACTTTCAAGTTTCGATGCCCGAACCACGAGATACCATACCAGTAGGGCAACAAGAATCATTGATAATATAACTGTTATTATTCTATAATAAAGCCCGGCAGGGTCATGATGAACTATTACTACAAAAGGTTTTAAATAAGATGGGATAATTCCTATGGGTTCAAGAATAGCAAGAAGTAAATAAAAGAAAATACCAAGAGTTAAAGTAAAAACTATTCCTCTAAATGAGCAATATATCCCCCCAAGCATTATCGATATGTGGAAAAGAAAAACAAAAAAGCTATCAGGTCCTCCTGTAATTAAAACAAGCACCGTCCAGAAAGGGATATCGAGAAGAATCTGAGAAAGAGCAAATGTTAGATATTTTACATGGAAAACACTGGAAAAGAAATAGTAATAAATGAGGTAAAAAATACCAAGCGCAATATAGATTCCACAGGCAGAAAGAAGAAGGAGTATTTCAGGTGAAGATGGAAGAAATTGAATGGCATCATGATTAAAAGCAACAATAGAGCCTGTGAATATTATAAGAAAAACAATTCTCCCCCATATGAGATAAAGAATGTTTTCAGGATACCGGCGAGTAAATTCTTCAGTGCTGGAAATGCTATTTTTTTTCATTCGGCTTTAATTCCGCCGGCAAGCGTAAATATTGGTAGATACATCGACACCATAAGTCCTCCAACCAGCCCACCAATAAAAACCATTATGAATGGTTCAAGCAGTGACATCATAGCCGCTATAGCAACATCCACTTCCTCTTCATAAAAATCCGCAATTTTGTTGCACATCTGGTCAAGTGAACCCGATTGCTCTCCAACAGAAATCATCTGAACAACCATTCCCGGAAAAACTTTCGATTGCGCAAGAGGGTCGGACATACTTTTCCCCTCACTTATCCTTTCTCTGGCAAACATAACTGACCTTGCTATGACCGAATTACCAACTGCCCGGGCAACTATATCCATCGAATCGAGTATTGGAACACCTGAAGCGAGTAGAGTTCCGAGCGTTCGGGTAAATCTTGCAACAGCAGTTTTTTTAATCACATTTCCAATCGCTGGTATCATCAGGACAAAATTATCTATGGCTAATCTCCCAAATTCAGTTCTTCGAAATAAATAAAACGCAGTAACTATAATTACAATAACAAGAACTATCCACGGAGCAACCTTAATGAAATTGTGACTTAAATTTATAACGAATTTAGTTGCTGCAGGAAGGGATTCGGCACTTCCCATACTTTCAAACATTGCAGCAAAAGTTGGAATTACCTTCCATAACATTATTGCAGCAGCAACAAAACCGAATATTATAACCACTATAGGATAGGTTAATGCACCTTTTACCTGCTTTTTGATTTTCGACCTTTTCTCTATATGGGTTGCAAGCCTCCCCAAAACAGTATCAAGGACACCACCTGCTTCTCCTGCCGCTATCATATTTACAAAAAGGTCATCGAAAACATTTGGAAATCTTCGAAGTGCATCAGAAAGAGTAGAACCACTCTCAACTTCTATTTTTACCTCACTTAAAATTTTCCTGAATTTTTTATTTTCCATCTGGCTTGACAGGATTTCAAGACCTGTAACAAGAGGGAGCCCTGCATCTATTATCGTTGCAAATTGCCTCGTAAAAATAACCAGGTCTTTATCACTTACCCCCGTAAATAAAGATGAAAGAAACGATAAGTCAACTGCCCCCTTTTTCCTGACCCTTATAGGAATCAATTGCTGAAGCCTTAACTTGTCAAATACAACCTTATCAGTCTCAGCTTCTATGATTCCCTTTCTTATTTCTCCTGACCTGTTCCGTGCTTCCCATACCCATTCAGGCATACTTGTTTCTACCTCCTTTCTTTACAACACAAAACTCCCCCGCCTTCAACTCTCGTTTTTTTCACATCTTTGGCTTCTGTAAGGTTCGTTGTTAAATACCCTTCTCCGCAATCCCACCCACTCGGGAGAGCATCGCACTTGTCATCGGAATATTTTGTAAGAGGATAACAGGTTTCAGGGTCTGCAGAATCTCCTGCACTTCCGCACCCAAAAATGTCATTTACCCCTATAGAGCATTCATTTCCTCCTGCCCCGCTAACCGCTGCAGCAAAAAATGTAGCAGGAGGCCAGTCACTGTCTGTGCCACACCCTTTATCCCATGCGTAACGGGTTCTTTCATAGACATCTCTCGGAGAAGAGCAAATCCTCCAACCGTTTGCGCAAAGGTCCGAAGCAGAGCAACCATACCCTTCGGAATTTACTGGATGATCGTCTCCTGTCATCCTACCACACATGGGTGGTATAACACCTCCAGTTTCAGGATTTAGCAAACCTCTTACATCCCATGCTCCCGCACAACCTGCAATCTCAGGAAACTTTTCAATATCAGTAAAACCTTCTCTTTCACCATCACTGCACCCGATTTCGTCACATCCCCCAACGCATTTTACTGCTTCAGGACCATCGCACTCCCACTTTCCACCGCAATCATCGCAATCAGTGTTAGGAGTACCCTGAAGTAAAGAACACCCTCCACAATCATTTCGAAGTGTACACGAAAGGTCAAGAGGACCATCCTGACTGAGTTGCCACGAATCCCTTGAACCAAGTCCGAATTCAGGACCATCGGGATTAACAACATCTTCCCAGTAATATTCATAGAAATCACTTTCAACTGTCACATCCACGCCACCACCTTCCGTAGCACAGGAAACCAGAACAACCACCAAAACCAAAATTAAAGGCAAATGGTGAATTTTAATTTTTTCATTTTTTTCTATTTCAATCATTTTAATTTAAATCTTTTTTTATTATATCATAAAAATTTTAACAAACAATATTTTAAGACAGTTAACTATCATGAGCAACTCTTGCCCAACTCGGGTATGAAAATTTTAATTTATGGATTCCTGCTGTAGGAATAGATTCCTGCTTTCCCAGGAACAAGGTTTACCCCTGCGAAGGCAGGAACAGGAATGACAGTTTATCCTCGCGAAAGTAGAAACTTAAATCACCTTCCTCTGTCATTCCCGCGCAGGCGGGAATCCAGAAAAAATAATAGATTCTTGCTGGAGTTTATTCCTTGCGAAAATAGGAACAGGAACAGGTTTTTTCATTTTGAATTTTTCATTTACTTATGGTTTACAGGTTATCGTTGTGATAAATATTTGCAGATAATATAATAAAGGATTAATGACATGGAACCATCAGAAATAAATTCTCAAAACCAGGAATGGGTTGACCCGAAAATCAGCAAGGATGATAAAACACTTGCAATTTTATCTCATGCTTTAAGTTTCGTCGAAGGTGGAATAATAGGACCACTTGTCATTTACCTTATAAAACGAAATGAATCACCTTTTGTGGCATTTCACGCCCTGCAGTCACTCTATTTCGGACTTCTTTTTATAGGTGCTTCAATTGTTACTTTAATAACCTGCGTGGGACCAATAGTTTGCCTTATAGTTTACTTTGTCTTCGAAGTAATCGCCTGTATAAGAGCAAGTGAAGGAAAATGGTATAAACTCCCTCTCGCTGGCACATGGGCTGAATCAAGCCATCCAATTCCACCATTTAATGAAATTAAAAGTGAAAAGGAACAATCGAAGTAAAAACATGGCAATAATCAAAAATTTTACTCTTTATTTCAATAACAATAGTATCCCATGTTTTCATCGACCCACCCACAACTCTGCCCGCACAAAACACAATCTCTTGTTTTTATTACTCCGGAATCGCACCACCTCGCATTACCATTTTCATCACACCTCCCCTTTCTGCCGATGAGTGTGCATTCATCGACGCATCTATTCAGTCCATCTTCGAGTGCCCCACAAATTGTTGTTCCTCCGCATTCAATTCTCTGAATTACTCCCCCTTCACACCAGACAGCCACATTTCCATCACACCTCCCCTCGAATGTTTCACCCTCACATGGGTCTGGAGGAGGGACACACCTGAAATTTCCATCTTCATTTTGCTCGCATAAATTCCCACTTATACTACAATCCTCCTGTTTAACCGTTTCTGATTCACACCATATTGCAGTCTGTCCATCGCACCTTCCCTGAAGGGTCTCGCCATTACAAGGGTCAGGAGGGGGCAGATATTGTTTAATAAAATCGTCACAGTAAAAATCAGTTCTTGGATAAAAAGCATTACCAAGGCAGGATTCGGAATCTCCCGCTGAAACAACTCCCATTACATAAGGAAGTCCATCAGGCATAGTATAAAGCATTGGACCTCCAGAATCACCCTGACAGATGCCAGTTAATTCGTATCCATAAGCAGAGTAATAGGTTGGTGTCTGTCTTGTTACTGTTAGTGTAGTCCACCACCTCCGTGTATTCATTCCTCCAGAAGAAGATGTTGAACCATATCCTACCGCCTGTATAACTTCGTTAAGTAAACCCTTTTGCTGACAGTTCGGGGGAATAGGTGTTATCCCTTTTGAAGATGTATCACCATTTATTATAACAATTCCGAGGTCGAATTCCGGTGGATTCCAGGCAAAATTCGGATGAGCATGCCACTCGGAGGCGTAAAATATAAACTCTGGCCTCATTAAATCTTCTCCACCGACAAATGCAATTGAAGAAATTCCACCTGAAACACAATGGGCAGCAGTCAGGATAACATTAGGAGCAATCAGTGTTGCACTGCATAATGCCTGACCATTATTTATTAACAGAGCTCCTATCGCTTTCACCTGAGAATCGGTCAGATTAACAACATCAGGGTCAAAAGTTCTCTGTCCGTTTATAATTGGAAAAACAGATGGCTTTAAACTTCCACATCTATCAGTTGTAGGTTCATTCTTTTTAGAAGAACTTTCGGAACACGAATTAAAAAGAGCAAAAAGGAAAAAAAAAGTAAGCAGAAATGCTTTTTTCATTTTTTTACCTCTATGATGGAATTCTATAAAAATGATAATACGATGATTCATTTATTTTGCAAGGTTTTTCAACACAGAAAGTCAAAATTTTATGATGAATTTATCACATTCTTACATTCAGAAACTGGCTATATCAAATATCAATACATATAAGCATCGAATTTTCCGCACCATTTTACCGTGGTGCTTGATTTTTTTTAAAAAAAACTTATTTTTTAGCAAGTGATTAGAGGAGTAAAAAATGAAAACTAAAATATTTTTTTCTATTATTTCTTTTTCCTTTGTTTCCTGTTTTTATTTTATTGCATTCCCTGCACTTGGACAATCTAAGGGTGAAAAGGATGCTTCCAACATCCTCCTTTCGGCAAAAAAGGCACTCAATGAAGGCAAATGGAACGATGCTTTGAAACTCTTTGAAAAGGCTATTTCCCTGACTAAAGGAAGTCCAGAAGCGATGTGGGGAAAGGCAATGGTTTATATTAGAAAAGGGGACTACAAATCAGCGAAGAATTTTTGCAGGTCTTTTATAAACAAGCATAAGAAAAATCCTCTTTCTCATAGTTGCATGGGATACACACAGCTCATCTGGCAGAGAAGTTCGCTTGCGGAAAAAGCATTCAATGATGCCTTATCTTTAGACCCACAGTTTTCTCTTGCTATTGCTGGTCTTGGTAAATCTTATTTAATCGCAGGCAAAAAAGAGGAGGCTCAGCAGAAGTTCAAAGAGGCACTTTCAAAAAATCCTGAAGAACTTGAAGCAATAATAGGTCTAACAGAAATTTTCATTTCCGACGGAAAACAGCCTGAAGCCCTGAATATTCTCAAGCCTGTATCGGAGAAGTTTTCTGACGACCCCGTTTTCCTTTTTGCTTATGCAAAGGCTCTTGGAGCAGGGGAAGAAGCAGAAAAGCAATCCGAAAAAGCAGTCGACATAAGAAAAGAATGGGCAGAAGGTTATGAACTGGTATCTGCAATCAAGATGAAAAACGGGAAATATAACGAGTGTGTTGAGGCAGCAGATAAAGCGCTTAATATTCAGTCTGCACTTACTGATGCAAGAAAAACGAAAGGTATTTGCCTTTACAGGCTGGGAAAATATTCCGAAGCCATTGCAACACTCCAGGAACTGATGCAAAAAGTTCCGAATTCTGCAGAAGGAATGTACTACATAGGACTTTCCTATGATGCTATGAACGAATATGACAAAGCAGAAGAATCCTATAAAAATGCCATGAATATGGATGTAAAATACGCTAATCCTGTTATTTCCCTTGGTTTCCTCTATTATCGAACAGGAAAACCGACATCTGCCATCAGCACAATGGAAAAGGCTTTGGGACTTGCCCCAAAATCATCACTTGCCAATCAGGTGCTCGGGGATATATATTATGAAAGGAGTAACTGGAAAAAGGCTAAAGAGTATTACATAAAAGCAAATCAGGGTGATATGGAAGGTGTGGATGCTAAATTTTTGCAAAACCGCATCAAAGAAGTTGATGAAAAACTCGGGGGTAAAAAATAAAAAAGTCAACCTTTAATAAAATTTGGCATGGTTCAAAAAATTGGACTTGATAAATCAAGCCCCTGCAAATAGTGGTGGATTTTTGCCACTTTTTCATACTTTTGTAGGGGAGAACGTCCGTTCGCCCCTAAATTTTGAACCAGGTATAAAATTTTTGTAAAAAGTAAAAAATGAGAAAGTTTAAAACTCACGGAACAGGACGCTTTGAACGAAAGGATTTAAAGCATTGTGGAGAAAATGTAATTTTCGAAGAAGGTGTCCTGATTTTTCATCCCGAAAATGTGATTATTGGAGATAATGTTTATATCGGACATCGGACAATTTTAAAGGGCTACTATAAAAATTTGATGGAGATAGGTTCAGACACATGGATTGGACAGAACTCCTTTTTCCATTCTGCAGGTGGATTGAAAATAGGTAAAAAAGTGGGTATAGGTCCTGATGTTAAAATTATCACTTCCAATCACCGTGATATGGGCAGGAATGGACCCGCTTTACTTGAAAGCGAGATTGAGTTTGCTCCTGTGATAATAGAAGACGAATGCGACATAGGGATTGGTTCAATAATTTTACCTGGTGTTAGGATTGGGAGAGGAACTCAAATCGGAGCAGGAGCGGTGGTAACAGAAGATATTCCAGAATTTTGCGTTGCAGCGGGTTGCCCCGCGAAAGTCATTCGAAAAAGATAAGCAGGGGCAAATGGCTTTTTCGCCTGTTTTTTCAGATATTTCATTGACAATTATTATAGGAAAATAATATTCTATTATCATAATCTGCGAGGATGGCGGAATCTGGCAGACGCACTAGATTGAGGGTCTAGCGGGGATAATCCCTGTGGGGGTTCAAATCCCCCTCCTCGCACTATCTCATATTCTTTTAAGGTTTTCATTTTTAAAAAACTCCACGAATACCAATTCCAATCCCTTCTCTTATGGTGATTAAGAAAGGAAAAATCCTCTGCTGTTTTTTTGCTTCATTAAATTTCAGCGATGAATAAGATAAAATCTTTTTATATTTCATGTAGAGCACGGTGCCAATAACGCCACCAGTAAAGAATACATTTTGTAGTATTCCTTCAATTAAAAAAGTTGTAAAAAGAGCGAAGGAACTTCCATTATCTAATTTACCTTCGAAAGACGACAAAAATATAAATGGACCAATCAGAGGTATAACAGGTGACAGAAAGACAAATTTATCTAAATTATCGTGAGGACATTTCTCACCAGGCTCCAATCCACTGCAAAGTCCATTTGAAGCAGCATAAACACTGATTACAAACAAAGAAGGAACCAAATAAAACACACTCCATAATGACCACCCTAAAATCATTGTGGACTTCCCAATTCTTTTTTTATAAAGTTTCATTGCGTATGATTCTTTCGGAGTATTATCTTCGGCTTTTACAGATGAAGAATTTTTTGCAGTCTCATCCACCGAACCCACTGATTGTTTAATATCCTGGGCTTCTATACGAAAACTGAAAAGAGTAATAGAAAATAGAATGAAAATTAATGGTATTATTATTTTTACATTTTCTCTATTCATATTTTTAACAAAACTGCAAGTTCAAGCGGAGAGGGAGGGATTCGAACCCCCGGTGCACACAATGGTGCACACCAGATTTCGAGTCTGGCGCCTTCGTCCACTCGGCCACCTCTCCTCAAAAAAAATATTTTCCATATTCTGCTATAAATTACAATATAAATTAATCATAGCAACCTGATATCGCTCTTTTCTTTCAAGTAAATACCTTTATCATTATTTTTTAAGTTGACATATAAAATAATATCTTTTAATAAAAAAGATTTCGGCATGGTTCAAAAAATTGGGCTTGATAAATCAAGCCCCTACAATGAGCTGTGGAATTTTGCCCTTTTTTTGCCACTTTTGGGGATAATTAATTTCGTGCTCTTTAAACTTTGAATCATGCCGGGATTTTAATTGCAAGGGGTTAATCATGCAAAAAATAAAAATTGTCATTGATGGAACGCAGGTAGAAATAGACAAAGGGTGCACAATATTAACTGCTGCTCAAAAAATCGGAATCAATATACCTACACTATGCCATCATCCCGACCTTACTCCTTATGGTGGGTGCAGGTTATGTGTTGTGAAGATAAAAGGGAAGAAAGGGATGGTTCCCGCGTGCATGACTGTGGCTGAGGATGGAATGGATGTAATTACTGAAGATGATGAAATAATGGAATTCAGGCGTTTTGCTCTCACTCTTCTACTTGCAGATCACCCTTACGATTGTCTCCGCTGCAGAGCAAATATGAATTGTGAACTACAGAAACTTGCACAGGAATTTGCTGTTCGCAACTTGTGGCTCGCACCTGTAAAAAAGGAAATACCAGTTGACGATTCCAGTCCTGTATTCATTCGAGATATGAATCGATGCGTGCGTTGTGCTCGGTGTATTCGTACATGTCAGGAAATTCCTGGTCTTGGTGCAATAAACTTTGTCGGAAGAGGTCACGGAGTAGAAATTGAAATAAATAAAAGTATGTGCGAGTCGTGTGGAGAATGTGTTGTTCGATGCCCGACGGGTGCACTTGCATTTAAGAGGGAAATTCCTGCCTCTGACAGGAAAGCTCAGGTAATCTGCCCGTACTGTGGAACCGGTTGCGGTATGGAACTTCATATTAGAAGAGGCAAAGTAATATTTGCCTCAGGTGATAGAAATAACCCTGTAAATAGAGGCGCACTTTGCGTAAAAGGAAGGTCTGGTTCGTTCGATTATTTAAGCGACAGGTGTCGCTTAACAAAACCTCTTATTCGCAAAAATAACATCCTTCAGGAATCATCATGGCAGGAGGCTCTCTCGCTTATAGCAGAAAAATTTAAGATTTATCGAGGGGAATCATTCGCAGCACTGTCTTCAGCAAAAGTTTCCAACGAAGATAACTATCTAATGCAAAAGTTTACTCGAGTAGTGCAGTATTCAAATAACATAGACCATTGTGCTCGCCTTTGCCACGCATCAACCGTAGCGGGACTTGCCTTGGCATTTGGTAGTGGCGCCATGACCAACCCAATTTCTGATATTGACAAAGCAAAATTAATTCTCGTAACAGGTTCGAATACTACAGAAAACCATCCTGTAATAGGGCATAGAATAAGACGGGCAGTAAAAAATGGTGCAAAATTAATTGTAGTTGACCCTCGAGACATCCAATTAGCAAGCATGGCAACGCTGTGGTTAAGTCAGACGCCAGGAAGTGATGTAGCACTTTTCAATTCTTTCATGTATGTGATTTTGAACGAAGGACTCTGGGATAAGGAATTCGTTGAAAAAAGAACAGAGGGTTTTGAAGAATTCCAGAAGGTAATTAAAAATTACCCACCTGAAAGGGGCAGCAGTATTAGCGGTGTTCCTGTTGAAAAAATTGTTGAGGCAGCACGCCTTTATGCAACGCAAAAGCCCGCATCAATAATTTATTCAATGGGAATTACCCAGCATACCACAGGAACTGATAATGTGAAAACACTTGCTAATCTTGCAATGCTTTGCGGAAATTTAGGTGTAGAAGGAGGAGGTGTTAATCCACTGCGCGGACAAAATAATGTTCAGGGTGCTTGTGATATGGGATGCCTGCCTAATCTATTCCCCGGTTACCAGCAAGTAGGCGACCCTGTGGTGCGAGAAAAATTTGCCCGTGCGTGGGGTATTTCGATTGAATCATTGCCCGAAAAGCCTGGCCTTACAGTAACTGAAATTTTTGATGCTATAGAAAAAGGTAAAGTAAAAGCCCTCTACATCATGGGGGAAAATCCACTTCTATCAGACCCTAACATTGGGCATGTGGAAGATTCCCTTAAAAATGTTGAGTTTCTTGTGGTCCAGGATATTTTCCTCACAGAAACTGCAAGGTTTGCAAATGTTGTTCTACCATCTTCTGCATACGCTGAGAGAGAAGGAACATACACAAATACAGAAAGGAGAGTCCAGTTCAGCAACAAAGCCATAAATCCTCCAGGTGAAGCAAAACCTGACTTTGAAATAATATGCGAAATTGCTCGCAAACTCGGTTACGAATGGAACTACAAATCAACAGAAGAAATCTTTGAAGAAATGTCGAAATTAAATCCTGGTTATGCCGGAATAAGTTATAAAAGATTAAAAGAGGAAGGTTCGATTTTCTGGCCATGCCCATCGCCTGACCATCCTGGAACCCCTGTTTTGCACAAAGAGAAATTTACAAGGGGAAAAGGAAAGTTTTTTGCTGTTGAATACATTCCTCCTGCAGAACTTCCAGATAAAGATTTCCCATGGATTTTGACAACAGGCAGGATTCTTGAACATTTCCATACTGGCACTATGACTCGAAAATCTCAAATTCTTGAAGCCCTTCAGCCTCAACCTTTCATTGAAATCAATCCTGATGACGCAAGGAAACTTGAGGTTTCAGATGGTAACATGGTAAGAGTTGTGTCCCGTCGTGGCAAAATAGAAATAAAAACCAGATTGGATAACCGCGTTGCAAAAGGAGTAGTATTTATTCCCTTCCATTATTTTGAAGCCTCAGCAAATCGGCTGACAAATAATGCAATTGACCCGGTCGCAAAAATTCCAGAATTCAAAGTATGTGCTGTCAGGGTAGAAAAAGCTTAACGGTCTATTTTAACTACTTTTAAAATTATTCATATTTTTATCTCCACCAATTCCCCTATCTTCCAGTCAGGTTTTAACTCCCAATAATATGAACCATCAGGAAGGAAAATTTTTCTTGAACCTAATTTTTTTAACTTTTCCTTAAATTTCTTCATCAATTTTCTAAAGCATTTTCCATTTTCATAAAGAACTATCCCTTCATCCATAATGTCAAGCAAAATTAAAGAATTTTCTTTTAATTCCTCAATAGTCACAAAGTAGGGAGATATTTCTGCGTAGATTCCCCTTTCAAACAATTTTTTGTATTCTTCGGTAGTTCTAATTTCATTCATTGTTTTAACATATTCTAACGAGAGGTCAAAATCGGTTTTTTTATATAATATAAGAAGGTCTATATCTGATTCAGGCTTTGCTTTCCCTCTCGCAACAGAACCAAGTAGTCGCCTCCGTTTGTGCAATTGTAGCACTTCTGGTAGCCCTCTTCTTCTACAACGACACGGAGAAGGAACTGAATCTTCAAACTGGTAATAAACCCCGAAAGAGCATCAAGGAGATATTATTGAATATGATTCTGGTTTTGAAGAATGTCAGATTTACATTGTTTCTACTCGTAACAAAGAGATTTTCTCTCGATTATGCCACTGGGTTCCATGTTTATTGTAATGACTGTGGCGCTTATTGCCTTTGGCGAACTCTTTGCGTCGGCTCGAACCTACGAATATATAGGGGCACTCGCCCCAAAGGAGCAGGAGGGGTTATTCCTTGGATATGCGAATATGCCTATGGCTATAGGTGCACTGCTCGGAGGACCCGTAGGGGCATTCATATTCAATGATGTTATGTGTAAGAACGCAACAAAACTCGACAATGGGCTTTTGAGACTCGATAGCAGGAGTACATCACCTGGCTGGGTAATCTTGATGCTAATAGGCTTCGCATCCGCAATAAGTATGTACCTGTATAACAGATGGATAACCCGCCACAGGGCAGAATAGAATCTATCTCTATAACCCCGGCACAAGAGTTGGTGAAATGACCGGGTTATTGGAACTTACACCCTTTCCGAGGGTCTCGTTATCATTATTTCCCCAGATCCAGACAGTCCCGTCATTCTTGACCGCTATCGAGTGGTTTTCTCCCGCACGGATATCTACCACCTTGACTCTGCTGTCCGTAGAGTTCAATCCTGTAATCTGAACAGGCAATTTTCTGCCGGTTATTGGGGATGGGTCACCTTCGCAATAGTACTCTACACCGGTTGAGCCATCTCCAAGTTGACCATTCTCGTTCCAGCCCCAGCCCCATACCGTATTGTCACTTTTCACCACCAGAATAAATGGTTGTCCGTACCTTGAGGCAGTTATTCCTGTTACATTGCTGAGCCCACTGACCATCACTGGTGTAGACCTGTGGTCAAAGCATTCATTGTCACCCAAAACAAATTCACTGCCGGCTCCCCATGTATATACATTACCACCGGACACTGCTGCCGCAAGGCGGAATCCTGCTGCAATGGCAGTTACATTGCTCAGACCCTCAACCTTTGTCGGAACGGGTATCATTTCTGGACCAGGCGGATCATCATCGGGTGATGGCTGAGCGAGCTCACTGTGGCTGTTGCCACCCCATACCCAGACATTCCCCGAACTGTCCAGAGCCATAGAGTAATAAGCACAAGGAGCACTTGTGATGGCTCCTGTATCTATTGCCTTGATTATTGTACCCTCTGGAAATTGTACTTTTACTGGAGACAACCTATCTGTTGTTGTGTTATCACCGAGCTGTCCCGAGCAGTTGAGCCCCCAGGCATATACCTCACCAGAACTGGTGAGTGCAAGCGTATGCACCCCACTTGAGGCGATATCGATAACAGTTCCATTGACCCCAGAGATTAGAGCGGGTTTCCATACGCAATCTTCACCACTCCTACCATCCCCGACCTGTCCGTAGGTATTCTGCCCCCAACCATAGACCTTCCCATCTGTTGTTGCTGCAAACCCTTCATAGTCTCCATTCCCCATTGCTGATGCAGGGCTCAGCTCTATAGCAGTTGGAATTATAAATTCATCTCCCTTCACTTCCTCACCTCTTCCGAGAGGATAGGCAAATTGGCCTCCCCATGTATATATTGCTCCCAGGTTGTCCATCGCCATAGAGAATAAATGACCTGCTCTGACAGCCACAATCCCTTTCTTGGTGCGAAATGACCAGTTGTACTCGGCTGATAGAGGAGTCCCTGAGGAGTTCTTAATCTCTGTAGTTATTGTTACTTTATAGGATGCATAGAATGCGAGGAGCCGCGCTGGCAGGAATGTGGCAGTAGCACCGGAACAGGAGTAAGTTCCCGTTACCGGGTTCGAGGCAGAATCCATCACCTTAAACGAGGTAGCACTCACCGTGTTACAGTCGAGATTCTCGCTGAAAGTAACAGAGACCGAAGCCGAGGAAAGTACATCAACCTCGTCTGAGGATGGAGAGGTCGAAGAGACCTTGAATGAGCCATTATCCCCATTTTCACAGGATACGAGTGAGATGACCAGAACAAAGACAAAAACGCAAAATAAACCTCTTTTCATAATTTCTGTACAAAGCAACATCTTAAACCTCCTTTGTTGAATCCGTGAAGTTCAAATAAGATTTCTCGGGAATTCGAGAACCTATCTTACTTTGCCTATAGAAATAGGAAAAATTAAGAACCTCACTGTATTATTTAAATTATATTTAGCACAAAATAGAAATGTAAGCAAACTTTTTTTTATTTTTTTGATAAAGTAATGAAAATTCTGAAAAATCATGTAACTTCTCAATAAGTTAGGGTAAATGGGGTTCTTATAAAATAAAAACACTTGGATTTTAAGCACTTTTGCTCATGCATGTCTCTTTTTTTACCCGCAGTTTTTGAGAACTTACAAAAGTATCCCATAATTTCCCATGTTCCCTTCAGGATAATTTTTATGCCTCCGCGGAGAGGGGAACTTACAATTTACCCTGAAAAGGGAACGAAATTTATAGATTGAATAAAGGTAGTGCCATAAAATACACTTCCCTTTACTAATAATCCCTTTTCGTCCCAATTCCCCCTTTAGTTCTTTTATTTATCTATTTAAGGCGGGTAATAAAAAGTCACTTGTTCAGAGGTCTCATTCCTACCTGCGTCCCTTTGCTTTTTTATAATGGATTCCTGTTTCTACCCAAATAACCGTTGCCAATTTTTACAAAAGCAGCATTTATAATTTAATAATTTGATTGAAAGATTTGCGATTTTTGCTTAAGACGATTAGAATTAGGGTTTTATAATTTGAATAAAACTTTAAAGGTCTGTGGAATGAATGAAATGGAATCAGATTTCCTTGAAGTGGCAATTGAATCTGCAAAAAAGGGAGGAGATGTAATATTATCAAACATCGGAAAACTCCTTCCTGCTCATATACACAGTAAAAAGGCAAGCGACTTTGTTACAAGAGTGGACATAGAATCTGAAAGTGCAATAGTCAGTGTAATAAAAAAGCACTTTCCACAACATTCGATTTTAACAGAGGAAAGTTTGAAAGACAAAAATGAGGATGGTTATAGATGGATAATTGACCCATTAGATGGAACAACTAACTTCATACATAGTTATCCCGCTTTTTCAGTCTCAATAGCACTACAGAAAAACAGAGAAATCATAGTTGGTGTAATATACGACCCTTTGCGTAAACAGTTATTTACTGCAATCAAAAATGAAGGAGCCCTTTGTAATGGTAACAAAATCAGTGTTTCCAAACCGGATAGCCTCGAAAAATGCATAGTGCTGACAGGTTTCCCTTTCAGAATGAAGGATAAAGTGGATTTGTATTTAAAAATATTCAAAGGTTTATTTTTAAAAGTTGGGGACTTACGAAGAGGAGGTTCAGCAGCACTTGACCTTGCTTATGTAGCAGCTGGAATAGGTGATGGATTTTTTGAAATAGGTTTAAACGCATGGGATATTGCCGCAGGGAGTCTTATCGTTCAAGAAGCAGGCGGAATAGTTTCAGATTTTGAAGGCGGGAATAACTACCTTCAAACTGGAAATATAATTGCAGGTTCGCCTCAAGTACACTCAATCATCTTAGAGCAGGTGAAAAGATTCTGGAATGGATTATATTAATTTTTAGCGAACTTATAATCATTTCCCTTCTAAGGGAAGAAGTGCAATACTGGCTCTTTCCCTCTCGTATCGAACCTGTAAAATATCCTCTGAAAAATGCTCTTCAAGGAGGCGTCCAATCGCTATTTGATTTACAATTATTCCATGGCTCTGGATATAGTTTTCAATGTCCTCGAGAAATTCCCTATCAGAAGGGTACCTATCTTCAGGTAGTTTAGCAAGCGCCTTTTTTAAAATTGAATCAAGCATTTCCTGATTCGGAAAACGCCTTTCTGGAAGAGGAGGAATATTTGCTTCCACAGCCATACTGATTACTTCATCACGGTTCTTAGAAGAATACAATCGTCTGCCACTTAGAAGCTCCCAGAAAATAATTCCTGCACTAAAAATATCGCTCCTCAAATCTAACGATCTTCCTTCTGCCTGTTCAGGGGACATATAGGAAAACTTTCCTCTTATTTCTCTTTCACGAGACATTATTTTTGCCATCTCTCCCGTTGTAGCAACTCCAAAATCACAGATTTTTACTTCACCTGCAAAAGAAACAAGTATATTGCCAGGGCTCAAATCGAGATGAATCAAATCAAGAGGCTTGCCATCTACATCTTTTGCATTGTGAACTGCATCGAGTCCTTCAAGAATACACTTTATTACATGAAATATAAAAGTTTGTGGAACAGGTAAATGATGTTTTGAAAATAAACCTAAAAGTCTGTTCAAATCAAGCCCTTCTACATATTCAAGTGTAATAAATGCTTCGTTTTCATATCTTTGCACATCAAGAACCTGAGTTACATAGGGGCTTCTGATTCTTTCCATGAATTTTGCTTCATTCATCAATGCTTCAATAAAAGATTTAATTCTCCCGAGATAGTGATGTATTCTCTTTAAAACCACCCTGTAATTCTGCCCAATAGGACCAAGTCTCTTTGCAAGAAAAATTTCTGCCATCCCACCTTTGCCAATCAAATCGAAAACGATATAATCCCCAAGTTTAAAAGGAAAATTGTATTCGCCCGTCATAAATCACCCTTGCGTCACTTGACTTTTTAAATCCGGAACTTCTTTCCTGTCGGGTCTCCCCAAAATTCATCCTGTAAATCTTAAATCACAAGTTATATTATTCCTCCTTTTATTTTAATATTTTCTCTTAAATTTTCAGATTCCTTTGCTGTCTGGACAGTATCAGTATAATTACGAATCCCTTTTTTATTTTTTATTCTCAGTGCTATTTTTTCATTCTCAACAAGAATACGAATAACTCCACCCTCTTTTATTTTACCTGAAAGAATAGTATCAGCTACAGGTGATTCAATATATTTCTGGATTGCCCGACGCATTGGACGAGCTCCCAATTTGGGGTCAAAGCCTCCATTGGAAATCAAAAAATCTATCACTTCATTTTCCCATTTTATTTTGACATTGCGATTTCGCTCTATTGTTTTACCGGCTTCAGTTAAAAGCCTCATTGCAACTTCTCTTACCTGATTCTGGTCGAGTGGTTGAAATATCACTGTTTCATCCATCCGATTTATCAGTTCCGGAGAAAATGTCTCCATTGCTCGCTCGAAAACCTTCTTTTTGTAATCTGCAACCGCTTCATCAAAAGTCGTGGCAAAACCCACCGGTGCTTTGATTTTAATATCTGACCCAATGTTGCTTGTTAAAACCACAACGCAATTCGAAAAAATCGCTGTCCTTCCATGAGAATCTGTAAGCCTTCCATCGTCAAGAATTTGAAGAAGGAGCCTGTGCACTGCACTATGTGCTTTTTCGAATTCATCAAATAGAACCAGTCTGTAAGAATGTTCAATAATTGCTTCTGTTAGCTCGCCACCCCTTTCAAATCCTATATACCCCGGGGGGGCACCTATTAATCTCGACACTGAATGAGGCTCAGAAAATTCACTCATATCAAAACGAATGATTGCCTCTTCTTTCCCAAAAACCGCCCTTGCCATTGCTTTTGCCATTTCGGTCTTTCCAACTCCAGTGGGACCCAAAAAAAGAAAAGAGCCAATTGGTCTATTGCCTCTAAAGCCCGCAGCATTTCTCCTCATACAGGAAGAAACCTTTTTTATCACATCTTCATGCCCCACTATATGTTCAGACAAACGATTCTCGAGGTTCAGAAGCCTCTCTGCATCTGTTTCAACAAGCCTTTCAACCGGGACATCAGTAAGAGAGGAAACAACTTCAGCAATTACTTCTTTAGTCACCTTTTTCTCCACCATACGACTTGCTCTTGCCGCAGCAAGATCGAGAACCATAATCGATTTTTCTGGATTTTTCCTTCCCGAAAGATACCTCGTTGCCATTTGCACAGCCATTGTCGAAGTACCGGGGTGCATCTCCACTCCATGCCACTTTGCATATTTAGGAGATAAACTTTCGAGAATTTTTACGGTTTCGTCCCGAGTTGTTTCTTCAACAAAAACTGGCGTCATACATTGAGAAAATCCTGCATCAAAATCAATTATTTTTTTCCATGAAGATGGAGTTGCAGTAAATATGGAGGGCATAGTCCCCTGCGAAAGGGCATCTTTGATTTCCGCTATAACTCCCTCCCCGCTATTTTCGAGGCTCCGGATAGTTTCGAGTGTTTCATCGAAAAAGAAAACGATTTTTATCGGAGACATGATGGCTTCCCGTTTCAATGCAACAAATTTTTCTCCTAAGGCACCTCTTATCCCTGTTCCACCGACAAGCGCAGAAGGAGCTATCGAAATTATTGCCACATTCCCAAAACGCTCACTAACCTCTCCATTAACTATCTTAAGCGCAAGACCTTCAACTATTGCTGTCTTCCCTACGCCATGCTCACCTACAAGGATGGGGCTGTTTGCTTTCCTCCTTCCAAGAACATCCATAATACATTCGATTTCTTTTTCCCGCCCGAGCAGAGGGTCTATTTCCCCTGACTGTGCTTTTAAATTGAGGTTAGTTCCAATACCCGAAATCAAAGGGAAACGCCTTTCATCCAATTTCCATTTCATTTGCCCCGAGGAAAAATGACTTTGATTCACAAGAGGAGAAACTGCAGGTCTTTGAGAAAGTTTAGGGAAAAATCTCCTGACTGAATCCTCTTTTCTGCTTTTTGAAATCGTTCCTTCATTAAAAGGCATTGAAATCTGCAAATTTCTGTTTTTTTCCTTTTCATAGTATTTATTTTCAGAAGTAGCAGGAAATTTTTTTATATTGCCTGTATTTTTCATATTTGAAGCACTGCTTTTTAAGCATGGCGAATCAGCACTTTCAATTAGTTCGTGACGCTTACCTGTTCCTGTTAAATAACCAAGAACAGTAGAGTAAATGTTTTTAGGATTAAATTTTTCTACCATAAGAAAATGGTAAGCAATCGATTCTTCAACCTGAACAAGTCCTCCAAGCAGATGAAGTTCGTTTGCTTTAAATATTTTTTCATCCTTTTCTCTTTGAACATGCATATTATCAACTATTTCAGGAGTAAGACGAAGTTCAGCAAGGCGATTAGCTTCCAGTAAGACCTTATTTATAACTGATGGCGGTTCTTCGTTGTGATTTTTTAACCATAAATTAATTTTCCCTTTCGTCACACCATAATGTGATAAAATTCTCGAAGCAAGTCCATCGCCTTTGCAAAGGACGAGAAGAAAATGAAGTGTTGTAATTTTTTGATTCAAACTCTGTGCTTCCACCCTTGCCTTTTCTCTAATATTTTCGAGATTATACCCAGAATCAGCACTTCGATAATCCATACCCTCCTCCTGAATTCAAATACCTGTGTTTTTATAATTTTTTGAAAACAATTTTTAATATAACCAAAAATTCACCCCTTTCTCAAATTTTGGAGGGTATCATTTAACAACCTGAAAAATTCAGGCATGGTTCAAAATTTAAAAAGCACGAGATTAATTATCCCCAAAATTGGTAAAAAGGTGGCAAAAATTCATAATTTTTTGTAGGGGCTTGATTTATCAAGCCCAATTTTTTGAACCATGCCAAAATTCATATTTTTCTTTTGTATTGAATTTTAATGAGTCAATAATATATATGTAAACTGATGCTTGATTTAAAATATATACTTGAACATCCAGAAGATGTCAGAAAAAAGTTATTAAGACGGGGGGAATCTGCCATTTTAAACTTCGATGAAATTTTGAAATTAGGTAAAGAACGCTCCACACTTATAAAAACTATTGACGAAAACCGTGCAAAACTGAATGAGGGAAGCAAGGAGGTTGCCCGTAAGGCAAAAGAGGGAGCAGAAAAAGAAGAAATAGAAAAACTCCGTGAAAACCTGAAAAATCTTGGTGAAACAATAAAAAAGCAAGAAGTAGATTTAAGTTCAATAGAAAAGGAATTGAATCGCTTTCTGCTATTAATTCCCAATATACCACACGATTCAATACCGGATGGATTGGATTCTTCAACTAATAGAGTGGAAAGGGTTTGGGGAAACCCTCCTCAATTTACATTTAAACCAAAACCCCACTGGGAACTTGCGGTGAATTTAGGAATTGTGGATTTTGAGCGGGCGGCAAAAATTTCAGGTGCAAGGTTTGCAGTCCTGAAGGGTGCAGGTTCACTCCTTGAAAGAGCACTTATTCAATTCATGATGGATGTTCATACGAAAGAGCATGGATATATAGAAATCATCCCACCCTTTCTTGTTACCGGCGAAACCATGACAGGAACAGGACAGCTCCCAAAATTTGCAGAAGACCTCTTCAAAGTTGAAAATCACGACCTTTACCTCATTCCTACAGCAGAAGTCCCTGTAACAAACCTGCACGCTAATGAAATACTCGAAGGGGAAGATTTACCTATTAAGTACTGTGCCTGGACACCCTGTTTTAGAAGTGAAGCAGGTTCTTATGGAAAGGATGTGAGAGGTTTGATACGACAGCACCAATTTAACAAAGTTGAACTTGTAAAATTCTGTAAGCCCGAAGATAGTTACAGGGAACTTGACCTTATGGTGGATGATGCAGCAGATATACTGGCACGACTGGGACTTCATCATCGAATAGTAACCCTGAGTGCTGGAGATATGGGATTTTCTGCCGCAAAATGTTACGACATAGAAGTCTGGTTACCTTCATCTGAAAACTTTCGCGAAATCTCTTCCTGCAGCAATTGCGAGGATTTTCAGGCTCGAAGAGCAAAGATAAGATATCGTGAATCAAAAAATCAAAAACCAAAACTTGTTCATACAATGAATGGTTCAGGTGTAGCTGTAGGAAGAACCATGATTGCAATAATGGAACAGTTTCAGCAGGAAGATGGTACTATACTCATTCCGCAGGCACTGCGCCCGTATATGCACGGTCTGGAAAGAATAACTCCTGAAATTTGACATCACACACAAAATAAGGTTAGTAAATAAATATAAACCTTTTTTCGGGGGGTGAATAAACAAAAAATGTTTAAACTCGAAATCCATATAACGATTTTTTCAATGCTCCTTTTTAATTTCACTCAGGCAAATGCTGTGGCAAAAGTACCGCAGAAATCTCAAAAGGATAATTCTAATAGCAATAGTAATGGTAATGAGATTTCCCCCGTTACCAGTTCCACTAATTCTGCAGTCAATCAGGAGGGTTCTACAGAAACTTCTGTGAACCTGAAAACGGAAAAATCAGTCTCAATAAACCAGATTCTTCAGAAACCCGGGCTTGTAAATGATATTCTGTGGGGCAAGATTCCCGGGGAACTACTCGAAATAGCAGGAGGAAAAATCAGACCTCCCTATTTTAAATGGCCTGTACCCGGGGGAAGATTTGGAAGAGGATTTGGGTCAGGGAAAGATGGAAGGCACAAAGCGCTTGATATTGTCGCTCCAGCAGGAACACCGGTTCTTGCTGCCGCTCGAGGATTGGTTGTCTGGGCTGATGAAAAAAATGGTTATGGTAATGCAATTATAATTCTCCATTCAGGTGGCTGGGTGACCCTTTATGCCCATCTGAGTAAATTTCTTGTAAAGCGGGGAATGATAGTTAAAAGCAGACAAAAAATTGGGCTGGTGGGAAATACAGGAATATCGAGGGGACCACACCTTCATTTTATGTTTTTCGATAATGGGGTTTTGCGCGACCCGGCACCACTAATGCATCCTTCAATTCCCCATTTACCACATGTTCCCCCTATGCCAATGCAAGGATATTCAGTAAAAAAAGGTGATACCATACCAAAAATAGCATCAAAATTCGGATTGGAAGAAAGTGCAATTATTGATGCAAATGGACTGAAAGGTGGAAGTGATATTCGTCCTGGGTGGAGAATAATAATTCCTCTACCAGCTTCGAGCAAAACTTTCGAAAGAGGAGTTTATACTGTCAAAAAAGGGGATACTATTAGTGCAATTGCGGTCCTTTATGATGTCTCCGTAAAGGAACTTATGGCTCTAAATGGATTGAAAAAGGATTCAGCTCTTACACCTGGCATGAAATTGAAACTCCCTGAAGGAACTTACGATGGGAAAGCACTCTCTAACATAGGAGGAATCTTAGATGATGATACAACTGAAGACTATACAATTAAAGAGGGGGACAGCCTTTTTTCTGTAGCAAAAAAATACAATACATCTGTAACAAAAATCGCTTTTTTAAATGGCATAAAAGACCCTGCAAAAATAAAACCCGGAATGAAAATTCAGATACCTGTAAAAAAGGAAAAAGGAGTTTCAAAATCAAAAAAATCCCAAAAGACGAAGAAAAACGGGCAAACAACACCAGGTCCAGAAGAAACAGAAACGAAAGCATCAGAAGCAGAAAGTGAAGAAAGTATCTTTCCACCGCTGAATCAGGAAGACCTTGATATCGGGAAAGTTGAAAAAGGTGAAAACGAAGAATGATAATTTGATGGGGATTTTCTAAAAGCAGTTTTATGGAAAACAAATTCTATCGGGGTTCATTAAAAGACTTATACCCTCATTTTAGCCAGTTTCTGTATGGGGCAAGTGTTTTTTCGTCGATGCTTTTTGTACCAAACTATGCGGGTCATATAATTGGAGCCACCGATAAACAGATAGGAGCAATTGTCTTTGTCTATGCCATTTCCGGTTTTTTCTCTTCAATAGTTTTTGGGCGACTTGCAGATGTTCGCGGGAGAAAAATTGTCCTGCTTGCAGGTTTTGGATTGGGCTCAATAACTTCACTTTTGCAAACAATCCCTTTAAATCCATGGACGTTTGCTGGAAGCAGGGCTTTGGTAGGAATCTCTGCAGGAATGATTCCACCTGCTCTTTTAGCAGTTGCTTCTGATAAGAACGCCTCGCTTGGCAAATTTGCATCCCTTGGCTCCCTTGGATGGGGTATTGGAGCAATACTTGCAGGAATTGTTGCTTCTATTCCTTCATCTGAAAGTGGAGGAATAAGAACATGTTTTGTTTTATCGTCCTTGCTATTTGGGCTCGGTTTCATCCTGAGTTATTTTTCAAGAATAAAACCTCACGAACCTCAGAGGATTCCTTTGTTACCTCTATCACTCATGAAGAAAAACATTTCGGTGCTGATGACACTCCTTATGAGGCATATTGGTGCAAACATGATATGGGTTATATTCCCAATTTATCTTCAGGATTCACTCCATCTTACAAAAAATCAAATTGGCGTTGTTTATCTAACAAATACATTTGTCCAGTTCGTTGCGATGGGACTACTTGACCCTTTTAAAGGTAAATATTTACTCGCAACTGGAATCGGGCTTTCAGGAGTAACATTTTATTCTTTTACTTTAGCCAGAAACTTTGCAGAAATTCTTCCAACACAGGTTCTCCTTGGAATATCATGGTCGTGTGTTTATGTTGGGAGTTTGAAAATGATAATGGAACGCAATACGGAAAAAGCCACAGCAGCAGGTTTACTCGGCTCTGTTATAAATTTATCTCAGGCTTTAGGACCACTACTTGGTGGATATTGTGCCTTCCATTTTGGAAGGACAAGCGTGATGCTTATCGCATCTGCTCTTTCTTTCGCAGACCTTGCAATCGCAGGTCTTCGAATTTTATATATTTCCCTGCTAAAAAGTTTTAAAAATTAACTATTCTTCGACGGATGGTGCTTGTTGTTAGTTTATTAAGTGAAAACTCAAAAGGAGAATTTGAAATTTTGAGCAACAATTACTCTTTTTAAATTTTCCAGATTCATAATTTTATTTTCACAAACTTTTTTAAAATATTTGTAGTTTTAATATATAATACATTTTATTTAATTAATACAAGTTATGGAAATTTTATGGGTTAATAATGAAAAATCTCGTAAAGAATGAAATTAAAGGAGGTCTGATTTTATTTGCTCCACACGGTCTGTTCTTTCCCATGTAAACTCTGGTTCCTCCCTTCCAAAATGACCGTATGCAGCGGTCTTTTTATAAATCGGTCTTAAAAGGTCGAGCTCTGTAATCATAGATTTCGGCCGCATATCAAATTTTTCCATGACATACTTTGAAATCTTTTCCTCAGGGATTCTGCCAGTGCCGTATGTTGTAACATGAACTGAAACTGGTTTTGCCACACCAATTGCATAAGCAAGCTGTATTTCCATTTTTTCAGCAACACCCGCCGCAACGAGATTTTTTGCTATATACCTGGCATAATAACTTGCAGTTCTATCAACTTTTGTAGGGTCCTTCCCGCTGAAACAACCCCCTCCGTGATGACCGAAACCTCCATAAGTATCAACAATGATTTTCCTGCCTGTTACCCCTGAATCAGCATAAGGTCCCCCTAAAACAAATCTACCGGTTGGATTTATGTAGTATGTTATCTTCCCCTTTACAAGTTCTGGAGGCAAAATAGGTTTAATTACAGTTTCTATAATCCCTTCTTTTAATCTTTCATAACTTACATCAGCTATATGCTGTGCTGCAATTACAACTGTATCAACCCGAACAGGTTTTGAATTATCATATTCCAGAGTAACCTGGGATTTGCCGTCTGGCAGGAGAAAATCGAGAAGTTTCTCTTTTCTCGCTACAGCAAGGCGCTTCGCAAGTTTGTGAGCAAGCATTATCGGCATCGGCATAAATTCAGCTGTTTCGCTACAGGCATATCCAAACATTATTCCCTGGTCCCCTGCTCCCTGTTCCTTAAAAAGCCCTTCACCTTCAGTCACACCCTGAGAAATATCCGGAGATTGCTTTTCAATAGCAGTGAGAACCGCGCATGTTTCATAATCAAATCCCATAGTTGAATCATTATATCCAATCTCTTTTATCGTGTTTCGAACTACTTGAGGCATATCTACCCATGTTGTTGTCGTTATTTCTCCTGCAATAATAGCCATCCCCGTCTTTACCATCGTTTCACATGCAACTCTTGCATTAGGGTCATCAGCCAGACAGGAATCGAGTATTGCATCTGAAATCTGGTCGCATATTTTATCCGGGTGACCCTCTGTGACTGATTCAGAAGTAAACATGTATTTTGCCATCGCAAATCTCCTTTTTTAACAAAATTTGTTTTTTCAAAACATCCTTACAAATTTAAATGCTAAATTTGAATCATATTTTAAAAATGTCAAGTAGGAAAAATTTCTTGTCATAAAAATTCCAGTAATTCGTTCCTGCCACCCTTCACTTTTTTGCAATGGCTCTCACCCCTGCGAAGGCAGGGGCAGGAATGACAGTTTACAATCGCCAAAGCGGGGGTGCGAATGACCTGTTCACCTACGAAATTTTGGGGGATGGCAAGGGTAATCGATGTATTGACATTGCATTTTGAATTGGGATAAAAATATAAAAAAACTAAGGAGGTATTAACTATGAAAAAAAATCCTGTTTTCAAACAGCACACAAAAACTATTCTAAAAGTTTGCCTACTAATCATTCCTATTTTCTACTTCTATAGTTGCTGTGGAAAATACAAAGACAAAATTGCACAGCAGGAAAAAACCATTGAAGACCTTCAAAAGCAAAGAGGTGAACTGGAACAAACAAAACAATCGCTTGAAACGGAAATTTCAAATTTAAAAGAATATAATAATGCCCTCCAATCAGAACTCGAAAAACTTGGTTTTGACAAGGCTAAACTCGACGAAAAGTTCGCAAGTATTCAGAAAGACCTTGAAAGTAAAATGAAAGACCTTGATGAAAAGCAGAAAACAATAGAAGAAATGAAAAAGAAAGAAGCAGCCGCAAGAGCAAGACTTGAAACACTCAAGGGTATGCTCGATAAGTTTAAATCAATGATTGAAGCTGGAAAACTTAAAGTTAAAATTAAAAATGGCAAAATGGTTCTCGAACTACCATCGGCAATTCTTTTCCCTTCAGGTGTTGCAGACCTCAGCGAAGAAGGAAAAGGAGTACTCATGCAGGTTGCATCTGTTCTTAAAGACATCAAAGGAAGAGAATTTCAGGTCGCAGGACATACGGACAATGTCCCCATAAAATCTAAAAAGTTCAAATCAAACTGGGAACTAAGTACCGCAAGGGCTGTATCAGTTGTTGCATTTCTTCAGGAAAACGGTGTAAGTGCAACAAATCTTTCTGCAGCAGGATATTCTGAATATCAACCAGCAGCGAGCAACGATACTGAAGAAGGAAAGGCACAAAACCGCAGAATCGAAATAACATTAATGCCAAATCTCGATGAACTTCCAGACCTCTCTGACCTTGAAAAGGAATTAGCAAAATGAAAAAATATTTTTTAAAAGTTTGTATGTCATTAGCCTGGGAAGAGTCAATAATTTTAGGAGACTTCTAATGAAACATTACTTTTTAATAACTTTTTTTTATGTTTTAATTTCTTCTGGAGCAATTTGGGGTTGGGTTGCCTGTGGACCTTCCCAGGAAGAATATGATGCTCTTTCCAACAAGTACAGCAAATTACAGAAAGATTACGCAGAATTAGAAAAATTAAGAAAAGCTGACCAGGAAAGGATAAATGAACTCGTTGCTGAAAATTCCGCAATGGCAGCAAAACTTGAGGACCTGGGAGTAAGATTAAGTGAACTGGATGCAGACCTTGCAAGCGCAAAAGAAATGAATGAGAAACTCAGGATACAAAAGGATCTTGCAAAACAGCGACTGGAAACTCTGAAAAATATGCTTGTAAAATTTAAAAATTTGATTGCAGCAGGAAAACTTAAGGTTAAAATTAAAGAAGGAAAAATGTTTCTTGAACTTCCCTCAGCAATTCTTTTCCCTTCAGGAAAAGCGACTTTGAGTGAAGAAGGAAAAGCGACTCTAACAGAGGTTGCGGCTGTACTTACTCAGATACAGGGGAGAGAGTTTCTCGTCGCAGGTCACACAGATAATGTCCCCATCCAGAATCCCAAATATCCTTCGAACTGGGAACTTAGCACAGCAAGAGCAGTTGCAGTGGTCAAATTTTTACAGGAAATGGGAGTTGACCCTCATAATCTTGCTGCTGCTGGATATTCAGAGTATCAGCCAGCGGTAGATAATTCAACTGAGGAAGGAAGAGCCCAGAATCGCAGAATAGAGATAACTTTGATGCCAAATCTAAACGAATTACCTGACCTTTCTGACCTTGAAAAGGAAATTGAATGAAAAATATTACTTTAGCAGGATTTTTACTACTGGGATTTGTTTTTCTATGTCTGGAGACGACAAAATCTCATTGTACAATTTACGCTCAAGAGAATAACAAAAAAGGAACGAAAAAAGTTAAAGAAGAAAATGTTGAGACTCTTCTTTTAATGGGGGAAAAAGAGTACACCGCTCAAAATTCAGAAAAAGCACTTGAAATTTTTAAAGAAGTCATAAAAAAATTTCCCGAAGATGCAAGAGGATACTATTACTGTGGAATGATTTTAGGTGAGAGAGGTAAAAAAGAAGAAGCTGAAAAAATGTATAGAACTGCCCTTGAAAAAGACCCGAAACTCAGTGAAGCCAACAACAACCTTGCAGTTATTCTTCAGGAAAAGAAAAACTTTGAAGAAGCTGAAAAATTACTCCTTCAGGCACTCAAAAGTGACCCGGAATATTTCGAGGCACAGTTTAATCTCGGATACCTTTACGAAGAGTGGGGAAAGAAAGACGAAGCAGTAAAAGCATACATTTTAGCATCACAAATAAATAAAAGTGACACAGAAGCATTGTATTCCGCTGCTCAAATAGAGGAAGGGCAACAAAACTGGGGAAAAGCTGTTAGTTTATACCGCCAGATTTTAGACCGTGCTCCTGCGCAGGAAATAAGTATAAAGATATTAATTGCACAGTGTCTCAGAAAACAGGGCAAAAATCAGGAAGCGCTAAAAGAATTGAAAACACTTATTCCAAAAATTAAAGTTGTTGACGGAGACGATTTGGGGATGCATTCAAATGCTTTTAAAGTTGCACGAGAAATGAGACTTGCTGGTGACCCCAAAACCGCACTTGAAATATTTAATAAATTCCCGGATGCAACAAAAAAAACCTTTTCATATAAGACAGAGGTAGCACAGTGCTACATGGCTCTTGGGAAATGCAAAAATGCAGTTAAAATCTTCGAAGGTTTACTAAAAGAAAAACCTCAGCACCCGGAACTTTTAATCGCTCTGGGAGATTCCTATTTCTGTGCCGGAAAATGTAAAAAAGGAGTAGAAGCATACAATCTTTTTTTAAAAATCACTGAAGGGAAAGATAAAAGGACTCAGGAAATCAAAAATAAGATTGCATCTTGTAAAAAATAAAAAACTTTGAAGAAGAAAGGATTTTAACAGTCAAAAAAAATTTAGAAAACATCAAATAAGGGAGTCTATGCGATGAAAAACTATAAAAACAGAAACATTTTTATTAGGTATACAATCTATTTTTTCGCACTCTCTCTTGTAATAGGTTCGGGTATCGGTTTTGCTAAAAACTCTGGTAAAGCCTGTCAGATTCTTATTTCAGCAAAACAGATACCACTTAAGATTTTCCAGAAAAATGATGGAAAAGCTCTTTTGCAATGGTTCAAGGCAAACAAAACATTCGAAGTCTGGGAAAGAAAGGAAGAGGAAGGAGGGGGATGGGATTTCTGGATTCTTCTTCTCTTTTCTCAACCCTGTAATGCTACAGAACTCGAAGTGAGTTTTTACGATGTAGAGGTATATCCAAAGCATCTTATAAATTCTTTTGCACTCATGCTAATGAAAAAGGGAGAAAAAATCATTCCACATCATCTCACTTTAAGTAAAAAAGAGTTCAAGGCAAACCATCAATATATGATACAGATAACCCAGAAAGGAGTAATTAAAGGGGAGCAAAAGTTCAACCTGAGAGGAGCAGGGGTTAAGTATTCCGGGGAAGTCAATTTTACAGATGAAGAAGCAGCCGGCAAAATAAAGTAACACCAGGGTTTTAGAAAAAATTAATTGTTTAGATTACTTTCGCACCAGATAAAAATTTTTCTTTTCCGATATTACTCCATTGTAAATCCTTATTGGCAATTTTGCCCACCCCCACGAATGAAAATTATAATATATGGATTCCTGCTTCCGCAGGAATGACTGTTTATCTCCATGAAAGTAAAAACTTAAATGACCTTCCTCTGTCATTCCCGTGAAGGCGGGAATCCATGGCGGTTTATGTGTCATTTTCATAGTAAATCCATACAAAATTAAAAAACACCAAAAACAGGTATTTAAAATCTTGAAATAATATTTAAATAAAATAAAATCATAATAATTATGTCGAGTAAGGAAAATAATAAAGTAATACTTATTGTCGAAGATGAACCGGATATGGCAGCAGGGCTGATGGATGCGATATCCTCTGAAGGTTACCGCGTACATGTAACCGGATTGGGGAAAGAAGCTATCAGTATTGCAAAAACCAACCATGTAGATTGCATCATTCTTGATTTGAGACTGCCAGACATAGATGGACTGGATGTATGCAAACAGATAAGATCGTTTAATGACAGGGTTTCAATTATAATGTTGACTGCGAGAGGGCAGGAGGTTGACAAATTGAGAGGTTTTAAAGTTGGAGCTGATGATTATGTTACCAAACCTTTCAGTGTTGCGGAACTTCTCGTTAGAATAAAGGCTGTAATGAGAAGGAGTTTTAGCTCCGCTTCAAGCATTCCAGATTCCTTTAAAATTGCGGATTCAATAATAAATTTGAAACTTCAAACGATAACAACTAAAGGTAAAACCCAATGTTTGACCTATTACGAAACAGAAATACTACGGGCTCTTTACGAAAAAGCGAATCAACCCATTTCGAGAGACGAATTACTCGATAGAATCTGGGGAATAGAGGCATACCCCACTAACAGAACTATTGACAATTTTATAGTCAAGTTAAGGAAAAAAATTGAAAAAGACCCATCAAACCCCAGAATAATTTTAACAGTTTATGGACAGGGTTATAAACTGGTGCTTTAAAAATGAAAATTACACAGGATAAAGCAAGATTTAGAGAAATTATAAAAGGAACAATTCGTAAAAATCTACGCAAATATATCAGCCATGGCGAACTAATTGCAAGAAGTGGTAAGGACATAATTACTATACCAATACCTCAGATTGACATCCCCAAATTCAAATTTGAAACAAGGCAGCAAAAGGGTGTAGGTCAAGGTGATGGGGAGCCAGGAGAGCCACTTTCAGGTGAAAGCGAAGAAGGACAGGAAGGAAGAGATAAAGCCGGAAATCTTCCTGGGGAGCATTCACTTGAAGAAGACCTCTCAATAGAGGAACTGGCTCAGATACTTGGTGAAGAACTCGAACTTCCAAGAATTCAGCATAAAGGAAAAGAGAGGATTGTAACAGTTCATGAGAAACTTGTGGGTATCCGAAGAAGTGGTCCGGAATCCCTTCGCCACTTCAAACGAACTTATCGTGAAGCTCTTAAAAGACAGATTGCCTCAGGGACATATAATCCATTGGACCCGGTAATTATTCCTGTGAAAGAAGACAAAAGGTACAAGGCTTTCCGAAGAGAAGTAATTCCCGAAACCAATGCCGTTTTATTTTACATAATGGATGTATCAGGAAGTATGGGTGATGAACAGAAAGAAATAGTTAGAATTGAATCTTTCTGGATCGATACATGGCTAAGAAGCCAGTATAAAGGTATTGTCTGCAGATACATAGTCCACGATGCAAAGGCAAGGGAGGTTGATAGAGAAACATTTTTCAAAACAAAGGAAAGTGGTGGGACAATTATATCCTCTTCATATAAACTTGCCATAGAAATTCTTGATTCCGATTATCCGCCTCAGGACTGGAACATTTATTTTTTCCAGTTTTCCGATGGAGATAACTGGTCAAATGAAGATAACAAATTATGTGTGAAATTACTCGAAGAAAATATATTACCAAAGTGCAATCTATTCTGTTATGGACAGGTGGAATCTCCATATGGAAGCGGTCAATATTTGAAAGAGCTTAAAGAAAACTTTTCTGATAATCCAGCAGTTGCTTTAAGTAATATTCCAAATAAAGATGCAATAGTAGATTCCATAAAGGAATTTTTAGGAAAGGGAAGATAATGCGAGGAACTACGGGCAAATTACCTGATTACATTGCAGAGTTACAACTTCTCGTTGAGAAACACGCAAGGGAAGCAGGACTCGATTTTTTTGATGTGATTTTTGAGGTTGTAAGTTTAGAAGAGATGAATGAAATAGCTGCATATGGTGGTTTCCCATCCCGTTATCCTCACTGGAGGTTTGGAATGGAGTATAACAGGCTGGGAAAAAGTTCAACTTATGGATTGCACAGAATATATGAAATGGTGATTAACAATGACCCTTGCTATGCATATCTTCTTGAAGGAAATTCTCTTGTTGAACATAAAATGGTCATGGCTCATGTTATGGCTCACTGCGATTTCTTCAAGAATAACTTTTTTTTCAAAAATACAAACCGCAAAATGATGAATGAAATGGCAAATCACCGTTCAAAAATATCCGCATTAATGGATAAATTGGGAATAGAAACTGTCGAATGGTTTCTCGATGCTTGCTTAAGTATAGATAATCTCATAGATGTAGTAAGAGGACCACATTCTCACAGGGAAGAAAAAAAAGAGGATTTGCTCACCGTTTCCAAAATCCACGATGAACGGAAAAAGAGTGAAAACGGTAAGTCTTCAAAACAATATATGGAACCATTTATAAGCACATCCACTCCTGAAAAACAAAAAAAAGTGGAGGAAGAGCCACAGGTCCAAATACCTTCAGGAAAACTCCACAGTCCGACAAAGGATGTTATGGGTTTTTTACTATGCTATGCCCCCTTAAAAGATTGGGAGCAGACTGTTCTTGAAATAGTGCGAGATGAAGCATACTACTTTGCTCCTCAGGCTCAAACAAAAATTTTAAACGAAGGATGGGCAACATACTGGCATTCTAAACTCATGACTGAAAAACTATTATCCGCTTCAGAGGTTATTGATTATGCAGACCGTGCAAGTTCTATTACTGCATCTGTGGGGCTTTATTTAAATCCCTACAAACTCGGTCTTGAACTTTTAAGAGATATAGAATTCAGATGGGACAGAGGAAGATTTGGCAAAGAATGGGAGGAGTGTACAGACAGCGAGAGAAGAACCACATGGGATACAGGAGCAGGACTGGGTAAGAAAAAGTTATTTGAAGTCAGAAGTGTTTATAACGATATCATGTTCATAGATGAATTCCTGACGGAAGAATTCTGTCGTGAAAATAAGCTCTTTTCATTTGGTTATAACGAAAAAACAGAACGGTACGAAATAGAATCGAGAGAATTTACCAAAATAAAAAATACCCTTTTAATGAATTTAACTAATCTCGGAAATCCCGTAATTGAAGTAATTGATGCCAACTTCGAAAATAAAGGCGAGCTTCTTCTGCGTCACCTTCATGAAGGAATTGACCTCCGGATTGATTGGGCAAAGGATACACTCGCTAACATTTTTAAAATATGGAAAAGACCCGTCTGTATATCCACAATAATTAGTGGAACACCTACAATACTCAGATACGACGGGAAAGAACATACACAAACAGTTACACATGATGCTACTTAATATTAAGCAGCAGTACTTTCAGTTCCTGCGGAGCTAATTCCCTTTGATACCTCAACGACTCTGCACTTCAATTCCTGAACCATATCCTCAGATTGTTTAATCAATTCAATAGATTTTTCCTTTCCCTGATTCAGTTCCTTTCCATTGAAAGAGTACCATGAACCATTTTTTTCTATTACATTATATTGCAGGGCAACATTGAAAAGGTCCCCGATAAAATCAATCCCTTTTCCAAAAATTATATCAAATTCAGCTTCGCGGAAAGGTGGTGCCATTTTGTTTTTTACAATCTTGACTCTGGTCCTGCTACCTGTAACATCCTCCCCGTTTTTCAATGTTCCGATTCTTCTTACTTCAAGACGCATCGAAGAATAGAACTTAAGTGCGGTTCCACCTGTTGTTGTTTCCGGATTACCAAACATAACCCCTATTTTTTGTCTTATCTGATTAATAAAAATGATGCATGCTCCAAATCTGTGAGTAATAGCAGTAAGCTTTCTCATTGCCTGGCTCATCAGTCTTGCCTGCAATCCCATGTGACTGTCACCCATGTCCCCTTCTATTTCTGCTTTTGGAACAAGAGCTGCCACGCTATCTATCACAATTATATCAACTCCACCGGAACGAACCAGTATTTCAGCTATTTCAAGAGCCTGCTCTCCATAATCAGGCTGGCTCACAAGCAGGTTCCCAACATCCACTCCAATTCCTTTTGCATAAACCATATCGAATGCATGTTCAGCATCAATGAATGCTGCAATTCCTCCGCTCTGTTGAACAGATGCTATAGCATGAAGAGCAAGTGTTGTTTTACCAGAGGATTCAGGACCAAAAATTTCAATCAATCTCCCGCACGGGTATCCCATTATTCCAGTTGCAATATCAAGGGAAATCGAACCTGTTGAAATAACTTTTAAATCAGGATTTTCACTTTCACCACCATTTCCCATACACATTATTGTTCCTTTTCCAAACTGTTTCTCAACTGTTTGAATCAATTGTTTAATCACTGATGGTTTTTGTGCAATTTTTTCTTTTTTCATTTTATCCTCCATAACTTTAAAATAAGTAACACACATTTATTTATATCAGGCGCAATATTTTTCAGCCCCAACAAAAAACAAATTTTCAAATCTAAATTGCAATGCTTCACATATATGCCTTTCATCAATTATTTCTTCAGATTCCATATCTGCTATTGTTCTTGCAACCTTTAATATCCTCGTATAAGCCCGGGCTGATAACCCAAATCTGTCGACAGCTGATTCCAGAGTTTTTTTACCCCCATCAGTTGTTTTACAAAACTTTTCTATTGACTTTTCGCTCATCTGAGCATTAACCCTGCATTTCAAACCTTCACTCGAAAATCTCTTTTGTTGAATGGAACGGGCACGGGAAACTTCTTCCCTGATTTTTTTCATACCCTCTTCATCCCGGGGGCCTGAAATAACCCTGTAATTTTGAAACGGAACTGCTACTCTCATGTCAATTCTATCAAGGATGGGTCCTGAAATTTTACTATGATATCTTCTTATAGTCTCTGGATTACACCTGCAGGAACCATTTGGACTTCCAAGTGCGCCGCAGGGACATGGATTCATTGCTGCTATTAGTGTAAAGGAAGCAGGATAGGTAACAGACCCCCATGCCCTCGAAATTGTAACGGTTCCATCTTCGAGCGGTTGCCTCAGGGTATCGAGTATCCATCTGTGAAATTCTGGAAATTCATCGAGAAAAAGAACTCCATGATGAGCAAGACTTATTTCTCCTGGTCTGGGCGGTGTTCCTCCTCCCACCAGACCACCATAACTTATTGTGTGATGAGGGGACCTGAAAGGTCTTCTTACTAAAAGGCGACCTGTGTTTTTAAGGAGCCCCGCCACTGAATATATGGTTGTAGTTTCCAGTGACTCCTCAAATGTAAGCTTTGGAAGTATTGAAGGAAAAGCACGAGCAAGCATTGTTTTCCCCGAGCCCGGAGGTCCTATCATTAAAATATTATGACCCCCTGCTGCTGCTATGGATAATGCTCTTTTTGCAGCATGCTGCCCCTTTACATCAGCAATATCTATTTCATCATCACTATCAATTTCACCCCCTTCGTTCTGGTTTTTCATCTTAATTGATGGAGCTTCATCTCCCGATTCAACATCATTTCTGCCTGTAAGAAAAGCCATGACATCATTTAGAGATTTTACTCCTATTATGTGTATGCCTCTAACGACTGACGCTTCTTCAACATTTCCAGAAGGTAACACAAGTCCTTCTTTACCAGAATTTTTTGTACAAAGTGCTACTGGTAAAGCACCACTAACAGGCATTAGTTGAGAATGAAGAGTAAGTTCACCAAGAAACATAAATCGCCTTGCAGATTCTGCGGGCACAACACCCTTTGCAACTAAAAGAGCAACTGCAATGGCAAGGTCATAGGAGGAGCCACTTTTTTTTATGTCAGCCGGAACAAGATTAACAGTAACTGATTCAGATGAAAAATGATGCCCAATTCTTGAAAGAGCAGCAAGAACTCTAACTTTACTTTCTCTTACAGCCCCTTCAGCAAGACCAACTATTTTAAAGCCAGGAAAACCTTTTTCAGTAATCTTGACTTCAACATGAATTGGGATTGCTTTTATTCCTTCAATACATCCTGTAGTGGTTACTGCCAGCATGGCAATCTGAACTTAAATCAATTCGTGTGCCATGCAAACTTATAAAAAAAACTGCTAAAATTAAGTACACTGGCAGGCTAACAGAGGAAATTTGTCACTGGCAATTGCCAGTTTGCAATTTTCAGGCAGCCTTTTTACTACCTATCTGTGTTTCTCCAAAATTATCGAGATACCTTCTCCTCTCCTCCTGAATCAGAGCGAGAATTTCCTTTTCAGTTGCTATACCGAGATCTATGTATGCCTGAATATAACCATCAGCAAAACCCTGCATCCATCTGAATTTTGTCGTTTCTGAACCTGAGTACTGCATGTGAAACATTTTCCATAGCAAAGGCGAGATTTTTGTTTTCCATTTCATAGATTCTCCCATCCTTAACCTCCTCGAAAAAAACATCATTTATCAATAGTGCCACAAAAAAATTCAAATAGCAAATTTTTGACAAAAAGCATGTATATTATAAACGCTCATGGGCAAATTTTGCCCATCCCCAGGAATGAAAATTTTAATTTGTGGATTCCCGCCTGCGCGGGAATGACTTATGGACGGAAGATTGCAGACGGGTTTTATGAAAATTGGCAATAACCCTTCACGAAGAACATGGATTAATTTAAAAAATGAAGGGTGGCAAGCCGAAATTCATTGTTGCTTAATAATGGTTTATATGTTATTTTTAAATTTCAAATTTAGTTGTAAATAAAAAAATGAAAATTAAAAGAATAGCTTTTTTATGTGTTCATAACTCCTGTAGAAGTCAAATGGCTGAGGCGCTCGCACGGAAGTTAAATAAAAAAGATGAAATAGAATTTTTGAGCGCTGGCACAGAGCCTGAAAAAGAAGTGGATCCAAAAGCAATAGATGTCTTAAAAGAAGAAAATATTCACTGGCAGGGTAGACCAAAAAGTATCTCTGAAATAGAAAAACCAGATGTAATTGTAACAATGGGATGTGGAGTCGTATGCCCCACTATTTTAGGTGCTAAAACCATAGAATGGGATATCCCTGACCCGAAAGGTAAGAGTTTAGAAGACTATCGTAAAACACTAAATCTTATTAAAGAAAAAGTTTTTCAATTATTAGCTGAACTAAAGTAATTTAAATTTGCAATTCTGTAATTTCACATTATATTTTACAAAAAGGCATATAAGAATGAAAGTAAAAGAAAAAGATTTGATTGGTATTTTTATCTGGGTTGTGGTCCTTTTAGAGGGGTGTGGCCTTTTTGAAACTCCTGCTGAAAAAAACATTTATGTATTTGCCCCAAATATGACATTTCATTCTGGATCTCCTCCGATACATTATGGCTGTCCTTCCGAATACCCACTTGCATGCGAAGGTTCACAAACCTGCTGTCAGGAAAATTATCCATATCATTGTGCCAGCGAAGGTCTATGCTATACAGCGCCACCACCTTCCTGTCCTGGATATGAAGCTTGTGTTAAAGAACCCATTATAATTTCCTCTATCACCTATTCAAAAACTTCTCTCAAATCAAATGAAAAAACAAAAATTACTATAAGTTTTGACAATTCCGGATCTCAGGAAAACGCTTCAGTAAGTGAAGTAACAGTTTATATACCAGAAATAAACGGATATTTTGAAGAACAAATAACCGAACCTCCATCCCAACCAGATACTATTGAACTGGAAATAGGGGTTTCTGAAGAAGAGCCATCCTCTTCAATTTGTGGATGTCCGGTTAGAGGTTCCTGCGCACCCTGTTATGTAAAAGCCCCTGAATACACTACAGGTTTAGACCCTGTAATTACTATTGAGGATAGTGAAGGAAATAGAGCAAGTAAGAATGCACCTTCAATTTCTATCACAGATTCCTCGTCTCCATTAAATTGCAGTGATGGTTCCGAGTGCTGCACATATCCCTCCCCTGGTGTGATGATAGATATGATAACAACCCCGGCTGAATGCGAATGTCCACCTGGAACAGTTTATCAATCAACAGACATACATTACAATTTAAAAATTTGTGATTGCACTGCCTGCTAATAAAAAATCTTCATGTTCAATAAAATTTTTAACCTTTAAAAACAAGATTTCGGGCTTTAGCTCCAAAATATCGTAAGTGCAAAAAAATTTTTTCCAAAATTCTGGAACAAAATTCGTCTAACAGTTTTCTAATTAAAAGAGAAAAAGGGAATAAACTTGAAAAATAAGGTGAAAGTAAGTTCTCCAATTTCCTTGAAGCTTTTTTTAGTACTTGCCCTTCCCTCAGTTGCAATTTCAATCTTTTCAGCAATTATGGCTTCGTCTTCTAATTGGAACTGTTCAAAACATAAATTTTCTGAAAACTTCCCAGAAGAAAGAAAACAATGGAACTTAAGCGATTGGTTGCAAGACGAAAATTACACTGAAAATGTAGAAAGTGAAAATGAAATAAAATTTGCAACCGACAGTCCCATTTTTAGTATCTACGGAGAAAATTCCTTTCTAAATACCCCTGAAAATTTTTATAATAATCTTTCTGATTATCATAATAATGACTGGGGAGAATATATTGATGAAGGTGAAGAATATGGAGCAGGGTACTCTTATTCCTGGTATGACTGGCCTTACTGGAGATGGTACTCAAATTATTACCGTAATTTCTGGAAAAATTACTGGAAAAGATATTACTCAAGATTAGACAAAAAATGGAATTTTTCTGATTCAACCGGGACATACTTCGTTTCTTTACCGGGGTTTTTCGGAGTTTTTGATGAGAGGAATGGAGGGTGGAAGTGGAAAGTGGAGCATGATGAAGATGAAAAAATTATTAGTGAACCTGCCACCACCAATGATTCTATAAATGTAATATTTATTAATCCAAAGAAAACAATTTATTTTGGAACTTCCTTAATTTTCCGTTCATTTAACGCCCACACAGGTGAACTTATATTCGAAAAATTGCTTCCACCTTCAACTTCTGAAGTTAATGCTTCACAGGATGGCAACGAAGTTTTAGTTACAACATGTCCACCCCCTCCGGCTTCCTGCGATAACTTTTCATTTATTGTGTCATAGGCAACTTCAAGACATAAAAATAATCTGATTCAGGATCTCTTGAAAATTTCCTGAAAGTTTGAAAATTCAAAAATAGGGCATGGTTCAAAGTTAAAAAAATACAAAATTTATTATTTCCAAAAAGGGAAATAACCTATAATCTTTTGTAGGGGTGTGATTTATTACGCTCAGTGTCTTAAACTATGCAAAAATTTTAACAGTTGTTGATTTTTGCAAAGCCCATGCTATCAAATAAAATATCTGCAAACAAAGATGCTCTTTGAAAAGTAAATTTTATCTTTCGAGGGTTTACGATTTTACAACAGTTGGAAAATTTGATGAAGTAGGAAATTGAGTATTTGGGAGTGGGAGTGGTTTTAAAAATAGAGGGGTAGGTTTGTGAAAATACCTTCAATATCCTTGAAAAATACTTTGGTTAAATAGAGTGCTGTAAAAATACTTTACCCCTTCAATAGAGGATTGAAGCAGTAACTCTAACAATGAGTTCGGATGGCGGTTCATCTTTCTTGATACGCTTTACCCTTTCAATAGAGGATTGACGCACAAACGATGGAGAAACAAAAAGCCTTCCAAATACTGCTAAAAACACTTTACCCTTTCTTTAGAAGATTGACACTTTCGTATTCGGTCGGTTCTTATTATTTTTCCATGCCTCATATTGGGAAACCCCATCCCTTTCAAGAGGGGTTTTACCCTATAATCAGAAACATGTGCTGTCACTGAAATGAGCGCTATGTGGGAAACCATATTCCATTTCAAAAGGGGATTGACACTTCCAATGTAACTTGCTGCATGCTTTACTGTCGGAAATCGTGGGAAAACCCATCCCTTTCAAAAGGGGATTGAACCCTGAGCAGGGTGGAAGCAAGAGGTACCATGGTTCTCTGGTGGGAAACCCCATCTCTTTTAAAAGAGAATTGACCCTCTGTGGATTGCAAGACGAACTTTAATTGGTTTACCATTACCAGTAGAAAACCCCATCCTTTTCAAAGGGGATTGACACCTCAAAGAAACATTTGTTGTAAACAAATACTATATGCGTGGGAAAACCCATCCCTCTCAAAAAGGGATTGACACAGATGGTACTTCCTCTAAACCTAAACTTAATTGGAAATGGGAAACCCAATCCTTTTCAAAAGGGGATTGATATTTCCAATTAGGGGCTTTAGAGACTATAAATTTGGTTTAGGTGTAGGAAGCCCATCTCCTTCAAAAGGGATTGACATGCTAATAAGCATAATGGTTTTAATGAGATATTTATTTAAATCTTATGCTATGCAGGTTTTTAAGAAATTTTAAAATTTGAATTCTAATGGAGTGTAGAAATGGGAATTTTAAAAGGAAAAGTCATATTAAATAGCCCCATTTACAGGGGAAATGCAATGAAAACACTTTTTTCGAGGGTAAACAAAAGTGAGCGCACTCCTGTTGAATTACCCGGTTCTATTAAATCCCCTGCAAATAGAATGGGGGATGCCTTCATCTGTGGAGAAGACAACAGGGGAAATAAAGAATTTAATAAACTCCTTCCTCAACTCTATACTCGATTGTTCGGAAGAGATGGTCTTAATGAGTTTTTCAGAAACATTCAAATCGAATGTTCATTTGAAGACCCAAGAAATGCTAAAGAGCGATTTTACGATTTACGAATGGGAATTAGACTGAACAGAGATACAATGACAATGGAAGAAAATGCCAATTACAAATTTGAAACAGTATTCAAGGGAACTAAATTTGAATTTACCTTAAATTATCCTGACAACATTTCTCCACAGGACCAGAAAAAACTTGCTTATCTCTTAGGAGAGATTGAAGCAGGAAGGTTCTGGTTTGGAGGGGGTAAGAGCAAAGGACTCGGGAATTTGAAACTTCTCCTTGATGAAAATTCGACTAAAATTTTAAGGAAGTGGAAAGAAAATAATACTCCTTTGAAGTTTAATCCAAAAAGTAATGTTATTTCTTTTACAGTAAAATTTGAGGCAGAAAATTCTCTCCTCGTAGGATGGTCTTTGGGTCATAAAGACAAAGAAAAAAAAGTTATTGATGAATGGATGGATGAAGCAATAAAGGAAATCGAAGGTCATAAAAAGAACTGTGATAAAGTGGCAAAAAATGGAAATTTCAATAATGTGGATAGTGGTTTCAGGCAAGAGCATAACAAACTCCTTAATTTAAGAGGAAATGTATTAAAAGAGAATTTCACAAAGGCTTCACAAAATGACCAGAACTTAATTGAATTTTTAAGATGGTTTAGAGGACAGGTTACAGAAGAAATTGGAAAGGAATATAATAGGGATTTTCGATTGAATGAGGAAACAGTTAAGATTGAAAGGAGCGAATCTTACGATAGAATATTTATGCGTATGCTTAAATGGAAAAGTAATGAAAATCCTCAGAATGGTTTACGCTGGGAGATTTATATTCCTGGTAGCACTATAAAAGGGGCATTCAGGGTAAGAGCGGAAAGGATATTAAATACCCTTTCTCAAAATCAACTGAGATATGATTCGAGAGGTAATTTAACTGGAGACTTTAGCAGGATGATAAATCGTCTTTTTGGAGAACAGGGAAGAAAATCTATCATTAACTTTGGGGATGCATATCTTTCAACTCCTGAGGATGTTAATCATAAATTTTCTTCAATGGATTCAATTAAGATAAACCCTGAGACTGGAAAACCTGTTGAAGGAGCGAAAATGGATTGCCTCTTTGCTTATGGAAAGAATCCTTTTAGTTTTTCTTCAACATTTTACCTTATAGATTTAAATTTTGAAGACGAAAAAGATAAAGCAGTTCTTGGGCTTCTTTCCCATCTTTTTAAAGATTTTTATGATGGTCTTATTCCATTTGGTGGAGAAAAAACTTCAGGCATGGGCTGGATAAAGGGAAAAATAGATAAAGTAGAAATTCTAACAATGGATGATAATTTATTAAAAAAGTTTGGAATAAGCGATGGATCAGGAAAAGAAAATTGCTGGAAAAAGGGTGTTATTATTTACGAAAAGTTAAGGGAGTCAAAAGTCTACACAGAAGCCCATGAATCTTTTAAAAACTGTTTTTCTCAAAATACAAATCCTCAAATTAGAAATTTCAACCTTAAAGGCATAAATTTAGTATCTCACTGGGGTCTATGGAACAGGTGCGGGAGGCTTTCATGCAATCTTGAAGTTTTAACTCCTCTTCATATAAAGGAAAGTGGTCAGCCTTCGTTCGATAATCCTGTTAAATGGGATTTTTATTCAATTTCTCCACCTTCAAAGGATAATAGACCGGCGGAAGGCAAAAGAATCTATGCTGTTCCTTCAAAAACGATAAAAGGTGTTCTAAGAAATTTGTATTCGATAATTACAGGAACAGATGGGTCATCATTATTTGGTTTTGTAGAACAAAGCGGTGCCTATATGGGAAGGGTAAATGTTTCTTTTGCCGAATTTAAGTCAGGGGAATTTAAATGGTATTCCATACCGCACCATTATAAAGTCGAGAAGCAAACTATAAATTCTAAAGGGAAAAATTATAGAGTCTTTCCCCATACCGAATTAATGGAGAGTGTAATAGAAGGAATAAACAATAAACCAACATATACTATCTGCAGGTGTGCGGAGAAAGGTGCGAAGTTTTCCTTCACTTTGGATTTCTGGAACTTAACTGACGAGGAATTTAATAAATTGGTATGGTGTTTGAATGGACGGGATTACAAGATGGGGAAAGGAAAAGCACTGGGACTTGGGAGCACCAAAATTACAATCAATCCTGCTGAAAGCATAATCTGGAACTGGCAGGGGAGATATTTAGGTGGTAATTTAAATGATAGTGGAATTAGGTCTATCACCAGCGGAGATATTCAAACTGCATCACAGCAGACTGTAAATCAGATTGATAGAAATGTTTATAACGGAATTTTGAACTTTTTCACATTTCCTAACAATCCCTGATTAAAAGATGACCTCTAACACTTGTATAATAGATATAAGAAATCGTCAAGAAATATTCGAAGCAAATTCGCTATATCTTTTTCTAATTTATGGAAAAGTTCTTGCTGAATTACCGCCTCAAAAATATCTGAAACCAATCCCCTGGGATTTTTCCAATCCTCTTTGTGAAATCTGTAAAATTAGACCCATAGAAGATGATAACAAATGCCAAATTTGCAGCATGGTAACGAAAAGTATAGAAGAAAATGAACAAAATGGCGAAGATTATTCCTCAATAAATACAATTTTATGGATTTATAATCAAAATTGCGATGGAATTTTTGTTCCTCCAGTATTTAATAATGCCATAACCTTTCAAATGACAGATAATGATTTCTGTATTATGATGAGAGAAGGTGATGTTTTCCCTTATCTTCTGAGCAAGGAATGGAAAGAAGAAGATAATATTGGAATATGTGTCCTTGATTGCAGTAAAAAAATTGAAAATTTTGGGGACTTTGTTGCCATGATGAGCCATCATGCGAAACTTTTAAATGAGGGCAAAGGGATAAAAATAAAATTTTTCTTCACATATAAAGGTGCTCGTTCACTTGACATCATTTACTCATCATCATTTACTTTTTTACCCCAGTTTCTTTTAAATATTTTGCCCGTATTAAGGCAATTTAAAAACACTTTTTCTCATTCCCAGATTGACATTTTAAAACAGATAGTAAAGGAAAATAAGCAGAATAAAATTTACTTTATTGGGAAATTTTTATCGTTATGCTCACCACCTCAGAAGAAATATCTTTCTGAAATAGGTTTTTTCGATGCTGAGCCACAAAAACAAATTTCAGTTTTATATTTAACAAAATATGTTTTCGACTAAAATACCCGTAAAATGGCTCAGATACCTCCTCATTTTTGAAGTTGAAGGACCAATTTTGTGGTTCGGTCGTGATAGAGGTTCTCAATTTAAAGGTTTGCTTGCTAAGTGGATGCGTTCTCAATTTGAATGCGAGCCAACTTTTCCATGTAAAAAGTGCAGTAAATCACAGGAAAAACCGTACTGCGACTTCCCATTGATATTTGAACCGCAAATCCACGGAAGTGAAAAGACGCCGTCGTGGTTGATTCTCCCCCCTTTAAATAGAAGAAATGTATTACTTAAAGGTGAAAGAATATCAGTTGAAATTCGCACTTTCGGAGAATTGGCATCTCACGAACTCTTCATAAAGAGATTTCTTCCTTCTATGGAACTTGGCATGATGATAAAAGGGATAGGTAACTGGATTGAAAAGGGGGTTGCTCCCTATGGAAGGATTCTCCTTTTATTTGTTCATATCTGGCAAAAGAATGGATGGTTGAAAATATACGATAGGGAAAAAAGATTAATTGAAAAAGATTTTTTACCACTGACTGAAATAGAAGCAAAACTTCCCCAGCAGGCTAACTCATGGAAAATTGATTTCATTACTCCCGTCTGCCTTACGAAAGATGGGAATTCAATACTATCACCATCTTTTGCTGATGTAGTTGAGGCTTCATTTAGAAGAATTTATTACCTCTTGAATGAAAGGAGAGAGGAATTTTCGAAATGGGGAGAGAAAAGCATTGAAATGGCAAAAAGCGTAGAGACTATAAGTAGTAATTTTCATATTCATGAGATAAGAAGCAAAAGGATGGTCATGGATGGTTTTAAAAAAGACAAAATTTATGTTTCAGGCGAACTTGTTGTAAAAAAAATTCCAGATGAACTTTTTCCCCTTCTATTTGCAGGTGGTCTTACACACATTGGTAAAGGTGTTTCTCAGGGCTATGGTGGATTTGTTATAAGAGGAGAGACAGCGGAAATTTCACAGGGTGATTAGAATAATGTTATCCTCAAAATTAATCCAAACAATTAAAATTATTTGAATATTATCAAGAGAAATTTATAATTTTTTAGAAAAGGCAACCTTTTCAATAGCACGGAAAATTTTTTCGTAACCTGTGCACCTGCAAAGATTTCCAGAAAGTGCTTCTTTAATCTCTTCCCTCGTGGGATATGGTTTCCTGCGAAGCAACTCTTCTGCTGATATGACCATTCCAGGCGTGCAAAAACCGCACTGTATTGCACCTTCCTCAATAAATGCCTTTTGAAGAGGACCTGGTTCGGATATAGTTCCAAGCCCTTCTATTGTAACTATTTCACTACCATCCGCCTGAAATGCAGGAATAAGGCAGCTCGTTACAACCTTTCCATTCATTAAAACTGAGCAGGCCCCACACTCCCCCTCACCGCACCCAATTTTTGTGCCTTTCAAACCAATGTCATCACGAATTATATCTACGAGGCGTTTTAATGGTTTTGTTTCAATAGAGTAGTTTTTGCCATTAACCTTTATGTTTATAATCATAACTTTCCCTTTAGATTTTTCGTCCATTTCTCGAGTAATAATTCAGGGGTTACAGGAATCTCCGTGATATGAAGTCCTGTAGCATTTTCGATAGCAGAAACAAGGGCTGGAGCAGCTCCATCGTAAGGTAGTTCTCCTATCCCCTTTGCGCCATAAGGTCCGTGTGAAAATGGAATTTCAACTATTTCAGTCTGAAACAATGGGGTATCAGAAGCAGTTGGGATTATATAAGTGGAAAAATTTTCATTGAGGGGTTTTCCAGAATCATATTTTACCTCCTCGAGATATCCCCAGCCCAGAGCCTGCAGTGTTCCACCTTCGAATTGACCGGTCGCAGTCTGTGGATTTATTGCTTTCCCCGCATCAAAAACGGTTGTTACCCTGACAGGGGTTATTTCAAAGGTATCCATATCCACTTCTACTTCCACAACATCCGCACCCCAGCCATAACATGGGTAAGCATCTCCTTCCATGGTTTCATCATTCCAGCAATGTCCTGGCGGAAGAGTGTATTCTTCGATAAATTCCCCTTGACCCTGACTTCGAAGATATTTCTTACAAGCTGATTGAAGACTTTCAATTAACTTTCCGTTTTCGTCATAAAAAAAACCACTCTTGTAAACAATTTTTGCATTTTTTTGTGGCGAATCACTCTCAAGAAATTTGCAAAGCGATATTATCATTTTTTCGCATGCTTTTTTCACCACTGCTCCCACAACCATTGTAGTTCTCGAAGCCACAGTAGGACCACTATCTGGAACTATTGATGTATCAGCTTTTGCAACCCTTATCATAGAAATATCAACCTCGAGTGCTTCTGCTGCAATCTGAGATATAACCGTTTGATAACCCTGACCCATTTCAACAGTGCTTGAAAGAATTTCTATCCCCTTCCCATCTTCAGCCATTCTAATCCCAGCCTTTGCTTTGATTCGCATTTCACCTCCGCCTGTAAATGCCGAACCATGCCAGTAAAGTGAAAGTCCTATACCCCTCCTTACATGTCTATTATAATTATTTCTTTCAAGGCAATGGGAATACTTATTTAAATTAACTCCTTCCCACCATTTTTTCTTAAACTCCGTCATCTCCATTGCTCGGTCGAGGACAAGCCCTGCAGAAACACTCTCTTTAAGCAACTGCCCGGTAGATGTTCTGTCTCCGATACGGAAAGCATTTTTCTCCCTGATTGTTGCAGGGTCCATTCCAAGTTTCGAGGCAATGGTATCCATATGACGCTCTATTGCAAAGATTGCCTGAGGAGTTCCGAAACCTCTAAATGCCCCTCGTGGGACATGGTTTGTAGCCAGTGCTTTTCCTTCTATTAAAACATTAGGACATCTATATGGACCTGTAGCGTGAATTACTCCTCTCTGTAAAACTACAGGGCTCATTGTCGAATATGCTCCGCCATCGAGGAAAAATTCAATTTGCATTGCTAAAAGGGTCCCGTCTTTCATAACACCCGTTTTATGGCGGACAAGTGAGGGATGACGCTTGGAAGAGGATATGATGTCTTCATCTCTCGGATACAAAAGTTTTACAGGACGATGAGCTTTTAAGGCAATTGCTACTGCATGAACGGCAAGCACAGAAGGAAAATCTTCCTTTCCTCCGAATCCACCCCCGGTTGGTGCCTGCTCAACTATTACTTTTTCATCAGGTAAATTGAAAGCCCTTTTAAGCGCATTTTTCACATAGTAAGGGCATTGCATGGAGCCAATAACCTTTATCCCTCCTCCATTAAGAGGAATTGCAACCACTCCATTTGTCTCGAGATATGCATGTTCCACAGTCCCCGTTCTGTATTCCCCTTCAACCACAAGGTCAGACTTCTTAATCCCTTCTTCAACATCCCCTTTAACAATTTTCCATCTTGCAAGCACATTGTCAGGTTTTCTTATTATTTCTTTAAGTAAAAGGGATTCCTCGATAGTAAAGATAGGATGCAATGGCTCGATTTCCACTGAAATATGCTTCAGTGCAGTTAAAACCTTTTCTCTCGTTTCTCCTGCAATAAGTGCAATTGCCTCTCCACAAAAGTTAATATTTTCCAGCACCAGCGCAGGGTAGTCACTCTGTATCATCGCAACCACATTATTGCCGGGGAAATTTTTTGCTGTGATAATAATGAAATCATCCCATTTAAACTGCGGATCAAATCTTATTGACTTGATTTTACCTCTCGGGACAGTACTGCGGAGGGTAACTGCCTCCAATGCTTCGGGGAAATCCATATCAGCGATGTACTGCTCCTGTCCGCATGCTTTCGAAAGTGCATCTATTCTTGGTATGCTCCTGCCTATCATGATTTTAAATTTAATATGCCCTGTTTAATGTCTCAGGTCAATAATTATTACTAATGAAAATAAAATGGTTATTCGGTGGCTTTGACTCCGCTGGTATATGACAAAAGTATATTTACTCAGCCACCGAACGGGCAGAATTGGTCATTCCTGCCCCTGCCTTCTCATAGGCACACTACAGGAGGAATCCATTTTTATTTTCATTCATAAAGAAAAAATAATGTATAATTAATAGTCTCAGAAAAATTCATATTTTTCAGTTGACATTTATATCTAAATTAAATATTCACTTAAAAATTAGAAAAAATTTTCTGCTGGAGGAAAAAATGAGAATTTTTGGGAGTTTAATTTTTGTTTTTTCTTTGATGTTTGTAGCATGTCAGCCAGGAGGTGTGGGTGACCCATGCGACCCTGTTTCATGCCCTGCTCCTCCAGAAGGTGCTGAGGCGTGGAAACGATGCGACTGGCTCCCTACAGAAATTTATCTCGAGGGGCGTTCTCTTCAATGTAGGACAAGAGTTTGTATGGTTTTCAGGGTAGATTCAAACTATCAAAACCCCGATATGTCTGGACAATTTCAAGGTCCTTACTGCACCAGACCTTGCGGAGATAATGCAACCAATCCGGATTGTCCACCCGATTATTGCTGCATGAAAATAGTTACACAGGGACAGAGCTCCCCTACTGGAACTTACTGTGTTAAAAAAGACGATCTTATACGCACCGGCGGTGGAGGACAAATTTCCAGAGACGATTGCGAAAATGTTCTTGAATGCTGTTCAGAAGGTTCTACTGCAGGGTCAGTGGAATGCAGCAAGCCTAAAGAATGCAATTTTTAACTTATGCAAATTAATTCCGGGACTTCTTTATCCAGGCGAGGAGAAAATTTTGTTTCAAATTATCTTTCATCAAAAGGTTTTAGAATCATAACAAACAATTATCGAATAAAAGGGGCGGAAATAGATATTATTGCGCTAAAGGATTCGACTCTTTGTTTTATCGAAGTAAAGACCAGAAAATCTTTACAACGGGGCAAAGGAGTATTTGCAGTTAATGAAAAGAAAATGAGAAAAATTGTTCTTGGTGCAAAGTTTTTCCTGAGAAGTAATCCTCAGATGAAGAATTTCAAAATTAGAATAGATGTAGCGGATGTTTACTTCGACACCAATAGCAAGCCAGAATTAAACTATTACGAAAATGTCTGGCAGGAGTATTAAAAAGGCATCATTAAGGCCGATGGTTCTATTTTTATAAACTGTCGAGTTTTCTGTAAATTGTTCTAGTAGCAATTCCTAATAGACTTGCTGCTAATTTTTTATCACCACCTGTCTTTTTTAATGTCTCCCTTATAACCATTCTCTCAATCTCCTCAAGGGGAGTCCCAATCGAAATCTGAATCGTTTCTGTTGGGGTCTGGTATTGTGTTATGGATGCTGGAAGGTCACATAGGTCTATAATTCTGGTCCTGGTCAAAACCACTGCTCTTTCAACTGTATTTTCAAGTTCTCTTATGTTTCCTGGCCATGTGTAATCAATCATCCGTTTCATTGCTTCCTGCGAAAAACCTTCTACCTGTTTCCCATCTCTTATAGAAAAATTTTTTAGAAAATATTCCGCAAGAATAGGTATATCATCCCTTCGGTTTCGAAGGGGTGGACACTCTATTTCAACAACATTAATTCTATAATACAAATCCTCTCTGAATCTTCCTTCCGCCACTTCCTGCTTAAGGTCCCTGTTAGTTGAAGCAATAAGTCTGAAATCTGCATTTTTTTGAATCCCGCCAAGAGGAGTATACTCTCCTTCCTGAAGAACCCTCAGGAGTTTTACCTGAACCTGCAGCGGAATTTCTCCTATTTCGTCAAGGAGGAGAGTTCCACCATTTGCCTGAGCAATGTAACCTTCTCTTCTCGCTATTGCTCCTGTAAATGCCCCTTTTTCGTATCCAAAAAGTTCTGCTTCAATTATTGTTTCAGGTATAGCAGCGCAGTTGACAGCAATAAATGGTTTCTCTGCCCTGTCGGATATTGAGTGAATAAAACGCGCCAGAACCTCTTTTCCAGTTCCACTTTCTCCAACTATTAGAACATTTGCCATTGACCTTGCTGTTTGTCGTGCAATATCAAGAGTTTGTCTCCATGCGGGGCTCTGACCTATAATCTCTTTCGTGACCCTTGTTTTGAGGCGTGCGTGAAGATTTCGATTCTCTAAAACGAGTTTTCTTCGTTCAAGTGCTTTTTGTACACTCTTGGTTATAAAGACCCTTTTTAACGGTTTTTCTACAAAATCGTATGCACCTTCTTTCATCGCTTCAACAGCAGTTTCCACAGTACCGTAAGCAGTCATCATTATCACTTCAATCTCTGGATTCATAGTTTTCACCGCTCTCAAAAGGTCAACTCCACTCATACCGGGCATAAGAAGATCAGTCACAATTACATCAATTTCCTTAGTCCTTACAATATCCAGACCTTCCTTGCCGTTATGAGCAGTAAAAACCCTGTACCCTTCTTTTACAAATATTTTTTCGAGGGAACGAAGATTACTATCTTCGTCATCAATAATTAGAATTGCAGGTTCTTCCATTGATAAATCGCTCACCTAACCCATGTTTTTTAACCTACTGGAATTTGCTTTGCGGGAACAACGATCACCACCTCTCTTGTATCTAAATCTGTCACACCATCTCCGCGCACAACTATCTTTGCAAGAAACACTCTTGCAATATAATCACCATCATAGCAATTTTTTGTTTCATCCACATAATTCTGGAACTGCACTTTAAATGTAACTTTAGTACCGGGAAGCACCAGATAAAAAGCAGACTGGTCGTAAAATGCTACTGCTTGTTCATAAGTGTACCCAGGAGGAGGCTCCCAGCCAGGCTGTGGAATTCTCTTCTTGATGAAGCATCTTGCATCAATTTCCTCCCATCCCGGTTCAGTATAACCATCAGGTTCGTCAAGAGTATAGGTATCAACATCAAAAGGAACATCTTTTGTAAGTGATACTATGGCATCCACCACACTGGTATCGAGCCTTTCACCTTCTGAACCTATATCAAATACGAGAGGATTCCCCTCCAGTGTAACTGAACCCGTGGCAATGGCTGTTTCCCTCAAATCATGTCTTGCATCTGTTGAATATTCATCCTCAGAACACATTCCTAAAACTTTTGCATGAATATCGTTTAAAACCGTTATTGCTTCCGACCACTGATGAGGAGTCGGAACTATACCCGTATAAGGGTCGGCTACAGTTCCAGGAGGACCATTGTGGAAGGGAGCATCAGTAAAAAGCAGGATTATGGGAAGAGCACCGCTTCTAAAACATGCGGCACCGAAACCATCAGGACAAACATAAGAAGGTACCCAGGAACCAAGCCCGTGACCAGTGGCTGTCTGATAAAGTGCTTCAACCTGACTTTCAGGCCAATCATCACCCATGTTATCCGGTAAACTTTCAACTGCCGTCTGAGCTGCACGCACATCGGAAGTCATTTTCTGTGTCAAAACGAAAGCCCTGTCCGAACCGGAACCATAACCATTTGTAGGAAAATCAGCAAACCATCCTACACCAAACCATGCATCAGGAACCCTTACATTAATTGCAGGAATTATCACCGTTGAAAGAGTGGCTATAATCTGGTCTATTTCCGAATACATTGAACCAGTGGTATCTACAAGGAAAAACACATCTGCAACAGTTATATCTGTTCCAAACTTAAGATCCCTTTCAACAAGTGGACCTCCAGGAGGTAAAATAAGATAATAGTCAGTTTCAGGGATACCCTTTGTCGGGTCATTTGGGTCCGCATCCGGATGAGCCCATTCAGCAAGGTCGTCAAATCCATCTCCATCGGTATCAACAAGGCACTGACTCGACCCCACGCTTTTTTCCTGCAAATCGCTCAATCCATCTCCATCCGAATCTATGTCCAGATAATCGGGAATTCCATCATGGTCAGTATCAACAGGTCCTGTTGAATCAGGGTCACAACCATTTCTTTCAACATCATCATCCCATCCATCTCCATCCGAATCCTTATCCCTGAAAGCAGGGATTCCGTCCCTGTCTGTATCAGTTTCTCTTTCTATATAATCGTACAAGCCATCGTTATCAGAATCGAGGTCCATGTAATCAGAAATCCCATCTTCATCCGTATCAAGCGGGTGTAACGGGTCCTCTCCAATTTCTGATTTGTCAGATATACTGTCCCCATCATTATCAGGGTCAAGATAATCCGGTACTGTGTCTCCATCAGTATCCACCTGCCCTTCTGCGGCATCGGAAATTCCGTTGCCATCGCTGTCTGTATCGAGATAATCAGGGATTTCATCATTATCCGTATCACGAGGAGGAGTCGTGCAATCATTATCTCCTGCCTCAACTCTATCCGGTATTGTGTCACCATCGGAATCGTCATCCATATAATTCGCAGCAGTATCACCATCCGTGTCATCAACTCCCTCATCTGAGGTTAAAATTGTATCTCCATCGTAATCGTTACCAGCGGTGCACTGTGTAGCAAGTTCACTACTGTCTTCGGTATCACCAACAATATCCCTCTGGGGGAGTTCCTGTGGATTGCAACCACCCTCGGTAAAAATAACGAACCAGATAAAAAACATGGACGGAATTATGATACTGTTAACTTTTCTCATAGCTTTTCTCCTTGTAATCTAACTCATTAAAATTGATTACCAAAATATTAACTAAAATATTATTATATTTTTTTTAAAATTCAACTAATTTAAATTTCCAGCGAAAATGGACCGTAAAAATTTAAAAAATTTACTCGAAAAATATGGAATAAAGCCATCACGAAAGATGGGACAATCATTTCTCGTTGATGAAACCACTCTTGAAATTCTGGCAAAATCTCTTCGCATGAATGCTAATAATCCAGATGTTGTCATAGAAATAGGTTGTGGTCCCGGTAACTATACAGAGTTTCTTCTGCACGAGGGAATGAAGGTAATTGCTATTGAAAGAGATAGGAGGTTAGGAACAATTTGCCACAGAAGATTGAAAAACCATGGAGGACTCCTAATAGTTCTTGCAGATGCGACCCTACCTCCTTTAAAGCAATGTCTATCCGAACTCTCAGGAAAAATAGCAGTCACAGGAAACATACCTTACAGTATAACAGGAAAATTCCTCAAAGAAATGAAAACCAAATATTCACTCGCAAAGACTGCATCTATTGTCCTTCAGGAAGAAGTAGCAAATAGAATCCTCGCTAAACCAAAGGAAAAAAATTACGGAGCAATGACACTTCTTGTAAACCTGAACTGGAACCCTGAAAAGGGAATTCTAATTCAACCTGAAAAATTTTATCCTCACCCTAAAGTTTTCTCCCGCCAGGTAATTTTAAAAAAGAAAGAAAAAAATATTGTTGAACCACAAGCGATGCAAGAATTTGAAAAATTCGTTGTTGAAATTTTCAAACACAGACGAAAAACGATAATAAATTCTCTCATGCATGCACTGATTACCTTAAAAAATCACATAAAAGATGCTAAAGAAATACTAAGGCAAGCAGAAATAGACACTGCAGTTCGTCCTGAAGAACTTTCGCTCGATGATTTTATTCGTATTTTCAAAGAAATTGAAAAATGATTAAAGATTTTTTATTCTATTTGAAATCTTGACCTGATGAGAAATTTAGGGTAGAAATATTATTTAAAAATTCGGGGATCGTTCAACGGGAGGACTGAGGATTCTGGCTCCTCAAATCCAGGTTCGAATCCTGGTCCCCGAACTAAAAGGAGGGGGTGGTGGGCGTAGTGTTGCGGTCTGCGGTGGTAGGTGGTGTCATGAAGCAAAACTAAAATGACAAGAATTAAACGAGTTGGTATTCTTACAGGAGGAGGGGATGCACCAGGGCTCAATTCAGTTATTGAAGGTTTCGTCTCAAGAGCAACAAAAGAATACAGATGGACGGTTTTTGGAATTGAAGATGGATTTGAAGGTCTTATTCAACCACCATCAAGAAAAAAAGTAAGAATACTCAAACCGGAAGATGTTAAGGGGATTGCATCACTGGGTGGTTCTATCCTTGGTTGTTCAAATATTTCTAATCCATGGGCTTATCCGATAACAAAAAAAGGGAAAGTAACTTATTCCAATAGAATATCTTCGGTACTTCAAAATATTAAATATTATAACTTTGATGCCCTCGTTTTAGTGGGCGGTGATGGTACTATGACGCAGGCAAAGAAACTTATGGACCTTGGTGTGAAAATAGTCGGAGTACCAAAAACCATTGACAATGACCTCGCTGCTACCGACTACACCTTTGGTTTTGATTCTGCCGTCGCTACTGCCACTTGGGCAATAGACAAACTCCATTCCACTGCACACGCCCATGACAGGGTCATTCTATGCGAAGTAATGGGGAGGTATGCAGGATGGATAGCACTACACGCAGGAATTGCAGGAAATGCCCACTGCATTCTCATACCAGAAATTCCATACGAAGTAGAAAGAATAATAAAAAAAATTAAATCACTTGGAGGAAGGTTTTCATCATACGCCATTATAGTAGTGTCAGAAGGAGCACGACAAGCAGGGTCCCAGTATTCCACTCAGGGAGAACCTGTAAAGACGAAGAATGGAGAAGTAGTGCACCTTCCTCGCTTAAAAGGGGCAGCTGAGAACCTTGCTAAGCTACTTGAGGGTAAAATTCCTCACGATATCAGGATAACTGTTCTCGGACATATACAGAGGGGTGGTTCCCCATCTCCTTTCGATAGAATATTGGGTCTCCGATTTGGAGTTGCAGCAGCAGACCTTTTAGTCAGGGGAGGATTTGGAAGAATGGTGGCACTTAAAACACCGAATATTGTGGATGTTCCGATTAACGAAGTTATAGGAAAACCGAAACTCGTTGACCCGAATGGAGAACTTGTAAAAACCGCAAGGGCAATCGGAATAGAACTTGGCGGGTGAGGTTTCGACCCAAATAACAACCGTAACTAATCAACAATAAAATCTTAGAATCTCACACCAAAACCAACTTCTGCTTCGTAAAATCCAGCAGGGTCCCCCTCAAATAATAGCAGGGAAAACGCAGCAGGCGATAACAATATCATAAATCGATCGCGTAAAACAATATTGAGATTTGGTGAGAATCTCAAAATCATTCTATTCATCGTTGCCCCGGTGAGGTTTTTTAAATAACCAATAGAAACCCTTCCACCACCATAAACAGGAGCAGAATTTGAAAGTTTAAGATTGAATCCTCCATAACCTGTTAGTGAAAAAGCATTTGTGGTTCCAAAAAACGCCTTAACCTCACCACCAAAATCACAACCACATGATTTAACTGCAACATATCCCACAGAGAGGTCAAAAGTACCACCTGCTCGATTACCTGAAACAGGTTTATTAAGAAGAACAAATGGTCCACCCTTTATTTCTACAGAGGCACGATAAGTTGTTCCATATTTCTGGGTTTGCTTTTTAACTGGCTTTGATTCAAGGTCTTTTAGCAATTTTTCACTCTCTTCTACACTTTCTTCCCCCTTTTTTTCTTCCGGACCTTTTTCAGTCAAATTCTCTTCACCTGATACAGGGATAGAAGGAGGTGTAGCCTGTTTTGTTTCCTTTTCCTTCTTTTCAGTAATCTGCGGACCAGAAACACCTTCTCTGGTTACAAGGCGCGTAAGCATTCCTTCAAGAACAGCATTTAACTCACTCTCTCCCGCCATTTCTTCCAAAAGCTCAATTCTTCCGTCTGGTAAATAATACGCCTTTATTTCAATTGAATCCTGTCCTGCCATTGGACTGATGACTGCTACAATTACAAACTGAACTTTCAACTTTGCACCTATCAAATCCGCATCCTGAAGTGATGATATTTTTTTTAGTCCAACCTTTTCCATCACACCCAGAGTATCTTTCGCAGAAAATACTTTATGACCCTGTTTTTCAAGAATCACTTGCTCGGCAAGAGCAAAAGAATCGAGTTTTTCCTGAACTGCTTCCCCTTCTACTGGTGCTACAGCAACATCAAATGCTCTTACCTTATATGGAATAATAAACACGGTCAGGATAATTGATGTAAGAAATAGCACCAATTCTGAACAACTTAGCTTATTTATTATTGCTTTACATAAATTATTTTGCATGTTGATTTCCTTAAAATGCAATTAAAAATAAAATCCAATTCTCATACTGTTAGAATCGAGTAAAACAACGGGATAAATTAAAACCCCCTGAGTTTTTTTCTTTTCTTTTTCCCCCTTTTCCTTTACCCATGGCTTTTTAATAACCAATACTATAGTGGTAACAATGACAGCAACCGCCCCGGCAGGAAGGAGAATATCAGTAGCGAGGGCAAGTTTTTTTGCTTTGTCCCTATAACTATTGTTTGTATCCGTATCATTGAGATTATCATTAGCTTTCTCTACATTTACCAGAGAAAGGGCTCCAGTAATAGCCCCACCAATCAGTAAGGCACCACCAACACCATATCCTGCATAAAATCCAGCCATACCCCTGTTTTTTGAGGTTTTCTCTTCAGTCTTTTCAATCTTAACTTCTCCCTCTGTTTCTGCAATGTTTTTCTTCGGTTTTTCTGCTTCTACTTTCTTCTCAGGGGTAAGTGATATTTCAGCTGATTGCTGTAGCCCCGCAGCAACAGAAAACTTCATAGTAAATTTTTCGAATCCTTCTTTCTCCACTTTCAACTCATGGTTCCCGGGAGTTACCTTAATCATTCCTTCGATAGGAGATAATCCTACTTCCTGCCCGTCTATGAAAATTCTTGCTCCGTTTTCCGAAATAGTTAAAATAATTCCCGTCTGCTCAAGCCTCTGAAAAATACTTTCTATTTTTTCTTTCACAGCCTGAGCATCTTTTGCATCCGGTTTTTCATCAAGATATTTTTTGTAATATTCGATAGCCTTATCGAGAATAGAAAGCCTTTCATAACATTGAGCAATGTTGTATGAAATTTCAGCACACGGTTGCAATCGGTACGCTTCCTGAAACTCATCAAGAGCTTTTTCATATTTCCCCTGATTGTAATATGATTTTGCAGCCTCAAAGTGGGTTTTGGCTAACTCTGGAGACTGTGCAAAGGAAAGGTTATCAAAATGACAAAAAGTTAAAAATAATACAAAAAAAGTATTAAACATTGTCCTATTGTCCATAATTACCCTCAATAAAACATAAAAATATTTATATTCGAATTTTAAATACAAGTCAAACTAACTCTAAAGATGCTTTAAAAAGAATAATCCATCTTATTTCTGTACAGGATAATATAAATTCATTGATTCTTGCAGGAATTTATCCTCGAAAAGGTGAAGGCAGAATAGAGAAATGTAAGTTCACCTGTAGGTGCAAGGATAAGAATTAAAGTACAACACCAATAAAACCCCGGATAAAATCAATGCCTAAAAACCTATCTGGAAGGCTCCTTTGATGTTTGTGGTTTTTTTAAAGCCAGTGTCAATAATGCTCCTATTATCAGTAAAATTCCCGCTATGATGAATGATGAAGAAAATTTACCCCCACTCCTTGCCTGAAGCATTTGAGACAGTCGGCTTAAAACCAGTCCACCAACTCCCCATGCAGTAAATACAATCCCGTAATTAACTCCAAAATTTTTTAATCCATAAATATCCTTGGTTAAAGATGGAAATAGCGACAGATTCGAACCGTAATTAAAACCAATGAATGTAGCAATTAAAACAAGTAAAACCGGACCACCAAACTTTGACCCAACAACCGGTATAGCAGCAAACATAAGAATAGATTGAAACACCAGCATTACTAATAGCGTTTGCTTTCTCCCGATTCTGTCAGACAACAATCCAGCAACTATCCTCCCTGCGGCATTACCAACAGCAAGAATTGCTACTGCAACAAAAGCAGCTTCTCCCAGACTACTTTTCGCCATGCCTGCCACACTGCTTATAACCATCAATCCAACCCCTGCACCAATAAAATAAACAATCCAAATCAAATAAAACGAAGGGGTTTTCATCATTTCGAGTGGAGTGTAATCAATACTAATTGCACATGAACCGATATTTTCTTTCCTGTTGCCACTATCTGAAGATTTATTATCACCGGGTTTAGCAGGGGTAAAATCAGGAGGCGGGTTTACCAGATTTAAAGATAATCCACATACGACTATAAAAAACGCTATCCCGAAAAACAACATCGAATTGTGAATGCCCCAAACTTTCAACAAATATTCCGAAAGAGGAGCTATGTAAACCGACGCCAATCCAAAACCCGAAACTACAATTCCCGCAATCAATCCTGTTTTACGAGGTGGAAACCATTTTAAAGCCGGGGGGGTTGCAGCTGAATAACCAAAACCAATTCCAGCACCCACCAGAATCCCGAAACCCAGCACCCACAAAATATAAGCAGTTGTTTGCGAAATTAAAACAAACCCTAAACCTACCAGAACCCCACCTATAAAAGCAGTCAAACGAGGTCCAAATCTATCCTGTAGCTTTCCAGCAAGAATCATCGAGAAAGCAAAAACAAAACACGCAATAGAATAAGGGTCGTTGAGCTTGGAAATATCCCAGTTGAAAGAACCAACCCCCCCTTTTTCAATTGAAGCCCTTATCGCTCCTTTAAAAATACTCCAGGTATAAAGTACTCCCAGAGCAAGGTTTATGGCAGTACCGGAAAATGTAACAAACCATCCTTTGTTTTTTGATTCTTTACCCATGGTAAACCTCCTGTAATAAAAGGTGATTTACCCCCAACTTGTTTAATATTGCCTTCCTTATAACTATTGATAAAAAATTGTAAATCTAAATTGAGCGATTTTTTTCCAGTTTTCCGTCGTGAAGGTATGCACCAACTGGGTGTGAGCCGCCTCGTCGAGATAGGTTACAGAATCGCTCAATTTAGGGTAAACTAAATTAATATGTCTGATTCCTTCATGCAAAAACAAGAAGACGGAAAAAGGGCATAAAAGAGCAAAAAATAGTGAATTTAAATTATCCGTATGTTATTATTAATGAATATTCATTCATGACTTCAGAAGTATTTATAACTGGAGCAACCGGTTTCGTTGGAAGCCATCTAGTTGATGCTCTCATTGAACGCGGATACATAGTTAATTGTCTTGTCAGAAAAAAAAGTAATCTTAAATGGCTTGAAGGGAAACCTGTAAAAATAGTTTATCACGATTCTGAAAATGCAACTACCTATTCAGTAATTGAAAGTGCATTAAAAAGGTCAAAATACATTTATCATGTTGCGGGTAAAATTTCTGCTATTTCCCGTGAAGATTTTATGAAAGGGAATGCAGGTTTAACAAGATGGCTAATTGAAAGAATTTTCAATTCAGGAGCAAAACCAGAGCGTTTTCTTCTCGTTTCATCAATTGCTGCCTGTGGACCTGGAAAAGGAACACTACCTGTTCAGGAGTCTCAGGAACCAAATCCGGTAAGCGCATACGGAGAAAGCAAACTTGCTCAGGAGAAAATTGCACTTGAATTTAGCAGAGAAATCCCGGTAACTATAGTTCGTCCCCCTCCTGTCTATGGACCAAGAGATACCGGAATGCTCCCCGCAATAAAAGCGCTCAAAATTGGTATAATACCGAAATGGGGAAAAGGTATTAAAACAAATTTTGTATTTGTCTCCGACCTTGTTGATGGAATCATAATGGCTGCGGAAAACAAATCTTCTGCAGGGGAAATTTACAATATAGCAGGTTCTGAAAATCTACCTGTCCATGAAGCACTTGAAAAAATTGCCCGAAGTGCAGGGAAAAGAGTATTCAAAGTTACAATTCCGGTACCCTTAATGTGGACTCTGGCAATCTTAACTGAATTTAAAATAAAAATTTCACGGAGACCTTCAATATTCAATTTAGAAAAAATGAAGGAATTTAAAGAAGAAAATTGGACAGTTGATATAACGAAAGCAAAAAATGACCTTGGATATGAACCCCGCATCGGGCTGGAAGAAGGGGGGCTGATTACATGGAAATGGTATATCGAAAATGGCTGGATTTGAAATAAAAAACGCTATCAAAAATTTTAAAGAACTGGACAAAGAATCTGCAATTGTTTTGATTTTGTCTTCACTGCTTATGGTACTTGTAGCTTATCAGGGGCATCCAGAATTTTTCTTGAAGCATTTCCCACAAACAGAATCTTCAAAAAGTGAATTCTGGAGTGAAACATGGCGTTTCGCCTCAGTCTTTTTGCTATTTTTTATAGTACCGTTAATCACGATAAAATTAGTTTTTAAAAAATCCATAAAAGATTACGGTTTGAAATCAGGAGATTGGAAATTTGGTATCGCTTTTACAATTGCGAGTATTATTTCGATTCCAATTCCCCTTTATTTTGCAACCCGGAGTAAAGATTTTCTTGCTCAATATCCCCTGTGGAGTGAATGTTGTGCTTCCCTACCCAACTTCTTCCTCTGGATTGGACTCTATCTTCTTTTTTACATTGGCTGGGAGTTCTTTTTCAGGGGGTTCATTCAATTTTCAATGGTTGGGAAAATTCCTGCATTTTACATAGTAATGATGCAAACTCTCCCCTCAACCATAATACACATAGGTAAACCAGAAGGTGAAACTCTTGCTGCAATTATTGGAGGACTTGTATTCGGTGCAGTTGCTCTTCGCTCGGGCTCTATACTCTATCCCCTTATGGTGCACTGGTATCTCGGAATTCTAACGGAATCATTTTGTTATTTGCACGGGGTAGGAGGATGAAAAAAGCTCTTGTAACCGGTGCCAATGGTTTTATAGGAAGTAATCTCGTTAGACATTTAATACAAAAAGGATGGGATGTTTGTGGACTTCTTCTTGATGGCACCAGTAAAACTCCTCTCGAAGGTTTGCCTGTCCAAATCTTTTACGGCAATATTCTGGAACCTGACTCGGTGATAAACGCAGTTAAAGAAGTGGATGTTGTTTTCCACCTTGCCGCCCTGACTTCAGATTGGGGACCAAAAGAAAAGTTTTTCCTGATTAATGCGACAGGAACAAAAAACATGCTGGAAGTCAGCACTAATGCAGGAGTGCAAAGGTTTATTTTAACCAGTTCAATCGCAGTTCACAGATATAGCGGTCATTTATTTTCCGACGAAAACACTCCCCTTGATTGCCCCCGTGATTTTCACTACGGAATGTCAAAAATAGAAGCAGAATCAGCTTTAAGGGAATATCACCAAAAAGGAAAATTGGAAGGAGTAATAATCCGTCCTGCACTTTTTCCATTTGGTCCAAATGATATGACGAGTTTTTACCCTCTGGCTCGCTCTCTGGAACATGGCTATTTTGTATTTACAGGAGGCGGGAAAAGCAAACTCACGACAGCTTATGTTGAAAATCTTTGCGAAGGAATTTACCTTGCTGCCATATCACCTGAGGCACCCGGAAATGTATATTTAATAGGAGATGAAAAACCCATTTCGTGGAAGGAGCTCATTGGACTTTTTTGCAGGGAACTTGGAGTTCCCCCGCCAAAAATTTCTATTCCATCATGGCTGGCTGACCTTACAGGAAAAACTTTTGAGTATTTTTATAAAACTTTCAATTTAACCGGTACCCCTCCAGTCACAAGATACCGTGCAAGCCTGATGGCTAAAGACCTTGTTTTTGTTTCCCAAAAGGCTAAAAAGGAACTCGGTTATCATCCGGTAGTTACTATTGAAGAAGGGATTCGTCGCACGGTTAAATGGTACAGGAGTATACAATATAAAACTGATTGATAATGAAATATTAATTAAAGACAATTAGTAATTGATACTTGACTTGACTGTTGAGAGAATTGCAAATTGAAATATTAGGCACGGTTTAAAAAATTGGGCTTGATAAATCAAGCCCCTACAATAAACGATGGAATTTTACCCCCTTCTTTATCATTTTGGGGATAGTAATTTTAATGATTTTTAAATTTTTAACAGTGCTAAAAATAAAAAATTAAAAATGGAAATAACTTTAAAATATGAAGGACCCCTTCGCGGAGAAATAGAGGTTCCACCAGACAAATCCATTTCTCACAGAGCAATAATCCTGTCATCAATAGCAGAAGGAAAAAGCAGAATTAAAAATGTACTTCTTGCTGAAGACCCCGTAAGGACAATCTCCGCTATGCGGAATCTGGGGATAAATATTCAAATAAAAGAAAACAAAAACATCGAAATTGAAGGAAAAGGGAAATATGGTCTCAAACCCCCTCAAACAATCATAGATTGCGGTAATTCCGGGACAACAATAAGACTTCTCAGTGGAATTCTATCCGCACAGCCTTTCACAACAATTTTAACAGGAGATGATTCTCTGAAAAAAAGACCAATGAAGCGAATTGCCGAACCCCTATCAATGATGGGGGCAAAAATAGAAGCGTCAGGTAAAGAAATGGTGCCACCACTTAAAATTTCCGGCGGGAAACTTCGTCACATAGAGTACCGCAGTCCAATTGCTTCTGCACAGGTTAAATCAGCCATTCTTCTCGCAGGACTTTACTGCGATGGCATCACAACTGTTGTTGAGCCATCTCCATCGAGAGACCATACTGAAAGAATGCTATCTGCAATGGGGGTAAGTATTATTTCTGAAGGTTTAAAAGTCTCTCTTCAGGGAGGCGGGGAATTATCTCCTCTAAATATAGAAATTCCCGGTGATTTTTCTTCAGCAAGTTTTTTTATAGCAGGAGCACTAATTGCACCAAAATCAAAGGTTATTTTAAAAAATGTTGGCATTAACCCGCTAAGGACAGGCTTAATAAAGGTTTTGAAAAGAATGAATGGAAATGTGCAAATTATCGAAAACTCCGACAACTCATTTGAACCTACAGCCACAATTATTTCTGAATTTACAGAGAATCTAAGCAGTGTCATCGTGGAAGCAGAAGAAATACCAGCAATGATAGACGAAATCCCTATACTCGCAGTAGTAGCAACACAGGCAAAAGGAATTACTACAATTAAAGGTGCCTCTGAGTTAAGAGTTAAAGAGTCAGATAGAATTGCCCAGATAGTAAAAGGTTTGCATCAGATGGGGGCTAAAATTGAGGAATTACCCGACGGAATGCGAATAGAAGGTCCATCAAAACTCAGGGGTATCCGATTCAATTGCAATCTCGACCACAGGATAGCAATGGCACTTTCCATTGCAGGAATTATAGCAGAAGGGAAAACAACAATAGAGGGTATAGAAACCGTCGGAACATCTTACCCTAAATTTTACGAACACCTCTCAAATCTGTACGCAATAAAATAAGGAAAACAATATTTAAATTAAACATTCATGGGCAATTTTGCCTACCCTCGAGAATGAAAATTATAGTTTATAGATTCCTGCTTCCGCAGGAATGACTTCTTATCCTCATGGAAGTTGAAATCTAAATGACCTTCCTCTGTCATTCCCGCCCCTGTTTTCACAGGGATAAACTCCGGCGGGAATCCACAATTGTTTCTTTATTATTTTCATGGTAAAAAATGGCATGGTTCAAAACAAAATATTAAAAAGTGGCAAAAATCCACCATTTTTGTAGGGGCTTGATTTATCAAGCCCAATTTTTTGAACCATGCCTAAAAAATAAAAAAAGATAATAAAGGGGTTTAAATATTGATGCAGAAGGTAATTTAATGTGGAAGAATCATAAAATAAAACCTTTTCGTCCATTCATTGACATGATATATGGCGGAATTCCAGACGCAACATTGCAAGAATGTGTTGATGCTCTTCCTGAAAGGGGAAAATCAAGGTTGCTACTTGGCTACTATGATGAAAGTGATATCAGAAAAGCATTAGAGCATTTTTCGATTCAAAAAAAACTCGATGAACTCGGTCTGGGAAACTACAGAATTTACATGAACACTTCCAATCCTGATTTTCAGGAGCTGCGATTTTTTGTAAAAGAAAAAAATACAAGAGAAATAATCCTCCTAAAGAATTCCGAACCAATAGCAGAAATTATTTTAAGGGAAGCCCTTCTATCGCCACCGACCCGTTTTACAGTAAATACCAAACCATGCCCCTATCTCGTAGTTCAATGGCTCCGTCTGCAGAACCCTTTTGCAAAATTCAACCCTGAAAATTTACTTCCAGGTCAAAAATTTCCAGGTCTTGGAGTCGGTAAAAAAGTAATGGAGATGCTCCATTCACTAATCAAAAATTTACATTTAAAAGGAGTAGTAAACAGACCAGAATTTTTGCATAACGCAATTCTATACTCAAAAACATTCAAATTTGTTAATCCCGAATCACAAGGACGCCTGAATGCTTTAAAGAGAGATTTAAAAAATTTAAACCTCTGGCAGATTGCATGGGCAGCCCATGAAGGCTTTATTATCGAAAACGATAATAAAAAGCTATCAAACTGGTACCAGGCTGAACAGGTAATGGATGGATGTGAGCATATGGAAAAATACTTTCAAAGCAAATTTTATGAAAAAGAATGTAAAAAAATCGAAGAAGAAACGCACTTTAGCCTCTCACCCGATACACCTCTCAAATACAGGTGCTCCGTTATATAAGTCAGTATAAAAAACTCTTCATCGAAGGGATTAATACTGAATAAATTTTCAAATTTTTTCTGACTTTACTTATTCATCAGTCATGCTGAAGCTGAAATTTAGAGGAAAAAAATCAAAATAAAAATACCGCCATTTTTTATTGACATAAAAATTTAGGCGATTATATTATTAACCACATTTAATAAAGATCGCGGGGTGGAGCAGTCCGGTAGCTCGTCGGGCTCATAACCCGAAGGTCGCTGGTTCAAATCCAGCCCCCGCTACTAAAAATTTTGGCATTTTTTCTTGCAATTCCCATCAAATCTGTATCATAATATTATTGTGAAAAAGATTTATAACGCCTTCCTGCCAGTATTTTTCACCTGTTTTATCCATGGCTGTGCCCTTGATTGGGAAAGAGTAATAAGAGACGGAACAATCGACCAATCCAGTGACAACTCAACAGATTTTCATTATACGGACCAATGGACAGGCGATACTATCTGTCCTCCAGAGTTAACAAATTGTGGAGGGTTCTGTGTAAATCTAAAATCAGACCATGAGAATTGTGGTAGTTGTGGGAAGAAATGTGAACTCTTAGAAGTATGCAATGATGGCAATTGTGCAGTTGAATGCCCTCCAGATAAACTCAACTGCAACGGGAGTTGCGTAAATCCTAAAACCGATATTCAAAATTGTGGTTATTGCGGGATTACCTGCACTGCAGGAGTTAATGCAGAACCTGTATGCCAGGATGGAAGTTGCACGAGAAAATGCATTGAAGGGTGGAGTGATATGGATGATGATGGTTCATGCGAGACTCACTGTGTGCCAAATCCGTCGGGTGAAGTTTGCAATGGGGCAGATGATGATTGCGATGGAATAACAGACGAAGGATTTGAGTGTAAGCCGGGTCAGACAGCAATACAGGGGTGTGGAAATTGCGGAACTCAAACCAGAACATGCAATTCGGACTGCAGCTGGAGTTCATGGGGAGCATGTACAGGTTCAGGTGAATGCACCCCCGGAAGTACTACAACAAGAAATTGTGGTAATTGTGGAACACAAACATCTGTATGCGATGGAAGTTGTCACTGGAGTGGTTTTAGCCCCTGTACAGGGGAGGGAGTCTGTTCTCCAGGTGCAACGCAGAGTCAGAGTTGCGGGAATTGCGGAACACAGACAAGAACATGCAATTCGAGTTGCCAGTGGGGTTCGTGGTCAGCCTGTTCAGGCGAAGGTGTATGCTCTCCAGGGGCAACGCAGAGTCAGAGTTGCGGCAATTGCGGCACACAAACAAGAACATGCAATTCGAGTTGCCAGTGGGGCTCGTGGTCTGCATGCACAGGTGAAGGAGTTTGCTCTCCCGGTGCAACGGAGACCCAGAATTGTGGAAGTTGCGGAACACAGACAAGAACATGCAATTCGAGTTGCCAGTGGGGTTCGTGGTCATCTTGCTCAGGTTGCTGTTCTCTCGGACAAGGTTGTTCAACTACCTCTGACTGCTGTAGTCCCTATGAATGCCCATCATGGAGGCAGTGCTGTGGCTGGCAGGGAACATCATGCACTAACTCCTACCAGTGTTGTGGCGCTCTTTTATGTCCTTCCTGGGGTCAATGCTGTGGTGATGTTGGAACATCATGCACAAGTTCTCTTCATTGTTGTGGGGCTCTTCTTTGCGCTTCATGGGGGCAATGTTGCGGAAACGAGGGAACATACTGCACAAGTTCACTTCATTGCTGTGGGGCTCTTCTTTGCATTTCCAATACATGCCAGTAAAGGTAATTTTCCTTTAAATTCTTGAAAAATTTTTTTGGAATAATAGAAATGGATTAACATGAAAATACTCGAACACAAATCAAAGGAAATTTTTCGAAAATATAACCTTCCTGTTCCGGAAGGAAGTATTATTACTTCATCATCACAAGCAATTGAAGTAGCAAGAAAACTTTTTGAAACATCCAGTTGTGTTGTCCTGAAAGCACAGGTTCCTTCGGGTGGAAGGGGGAAGGGATATATAATAAAAGATGGGCAGGAAACAGGCGGAGGAGTGAGAATCGTTCGCAGTATTGAAGAAGCAGAAAAAGAATCTGCTTTTATGCTTGGAGGAAAACTAATAACGGTTCAGAATCGCTCTGGGGTTGAGGTTCAATCTATTCTGGTCGAACAGGGGATTGAATTCAGCAAACAATATTACATAGCATTTATAGTTGACAGGCAAAAAAGGACTCCGATTTGCGTGGCAAGTAGAGAAGGTGGAACAGAAATCGAGGAACTTGCTGCATCAAATCCCGGTAGTATTCATAAAATGCCCGTGGATATACTAACTGGCTGGATGCCCTTTCATGGAAGAACACTTTGTTCAAAACTATGTATAGAAAAGGATTTACAAAAACAATTTACTGATATAGCAAGAAAAATGTATGATTTATTTATAGCTGAGGATTGCTCTTTAGTAGAAATAAATCCTCTCGTTTCGACCCCCGATGGCAACTTTATCTGCCTTGACGCAAAAATAGTGATAGATGATAATGCTATTTTTAGACACCCTCAGTTTGCTCAATCAACTCCTCCTCCAGAAGAAGAAAAAGAATATGAAGCAAAAAAAGTAGGGCTTTCTTATATCAAGCTTAACGGAAACATAGGGTGCCTCGTAAATGGAGCAGGGCTTGCAATGGCTACAATGGATATAATAAAGTTTTTTGGTGGTGAACCGGCAAATTTCCTCGATGTCGGTGGAACTGCAAGTGAGGAGGCTGTAAAAAAAGCCTTTACAATTATACTTACCGACCCAGCAGTAAGGGCTATTTTTGTCAACATTTTCGGAGGAATTATGCGTTGTGATGTGATAGCAAATGGTATCGTATCTGCTACAAAAGACCTCGGTTTAAAAGTTCCCCTCGTAGTTCGTCTTGAAGGAAATATGGTCCAAGAGGGAAGAAGAATTCTTGCAGAATCAGGTTTAAAAATTATTACAGCCCAAAACATGGAAGAAGGCGCTCGTCTTGCAGTTGAAGTATTGAAAAATTAAGGAGAAAAAAATGGCTATTTTAGTCAATAAGGACACTAAAGTACTTATTCAGGGAATAACAGGCAGTTATGGTTCTTTTCACGCAAAATTAATGCTTGAATATGGTACGAAGGTCGTTGCAGGAGTTACTCCCGGAAAGGGGGGACAAAAGTTCGAGAACACAGTTGCGATTTTCGATACAGTCAGCGAAGCAGTTGAAAAAACCGGAGCAAACGCCTCGATAATATTTGTAAGGCACGATTTTGCACTTGATGCCATACTCGAAGCAGCTTATTCAGAAATTGGACTAATAGTTGTTGTCACAGAAGGAATTCCAGTGATGGATATGATAAAAGCAAGAAAGATTCTCGATAGTAAAAATTTAAAGCTCATAGGACCAAACTGCCCTGGAATAATCACACCCGGTGAATGCAAAATAGGAATTATGCCTGCTTATATCCATAAGCCAGGTAAAATTGGCGTTATTTCAAGGAGCGGAACACTTACTTACGAAGCAGTTTATCAGTTAACTTCACTCAATATTGGTCAGAGCACATGTATAGGAATAGGCGGAGACCCGGTTGGAGGAATGACTTTCGTCGATTGTTTGAAACTTTTCGAAGAAGATAAAGGAACAGATGGAGTTTTAATAATAGGCGAAATAGGAGGAAGTGCCGAAGAAGAGGCAGCATTATTTATTAAGGAAAACATGAAAAAGCCGGTTGCAGCATTCATTGCCGGACAAACAGCCCCGCCTGAAAAAAGGATGGGACATGCCGGTGCCATAGTATCACAGGGAAAAGGAACAGCGAAAGATAAAATAGAAGCACTTAAGAGCGCAGGAGTTTTTGTCGCAGACAATCCCGCGGTAATGGGAAAAACAATGAAAGAAGCGCTTGAAAAAAAATCATCCCGAACTCGCAAAAGAAAATAAAGAATTTTTGAATAAAGTATCAGGTGAATAAAATGAGCCAAACACTTTTTATCATTAAGCCGAATGCAGTTAAAAAAAATAAAATTGGAACAATAATTAAAATGTTCGAAGATGGGGGACTTGTAGTTAAAGCACTTAAAATGCTTCATCTTGATGAAGAACAGGCAAAAGAGTTTTACGAAGTTCACAGCAAACGCGATTTTTATCAAAGTCTCGTTAATTTTATGTGCTCGGGAAATGTTGTGGTTGGAGTTTTAGAAGGGGATGATGCAGTTTCAAAGTGCAGAAAAATCATGGGTGCGACAGACCCAGCAAAAGCCGAACCAGGAACAATAAGGGCTCTCATGGGAGATAATATTCAAGAAAATGCAGTTCATGGTTCTGATAGTGACGAAAATGCAATCCGGGAGATAAGATTCTTCTTCCCTGATTTTAAATTTCAGGGATGATTTATTTTATACTAAAAGTATTTTAGCGAGGAAAAAATGGAATCAGCAATACTCTACGATGAAAAGTTTTTAAAACATGAACCTATGGGGTATCATCCGGAATGCCCCGAAAGACTCATAGAAATAACGAACCATTTAAAAGAACTCGGGCTCTGGGACAAGTCTCAAATTCGCCCGGCAAGACAGGCTACTATAGAAGAACTCTCACTATGCCATAGTAAAAATTATGTGAACAGGGCACTTTCTACCCTCAGCAAGGGTGGCATGGGTTATTTTGATGCGGATACATATTTTTCAGAGGGGTCGCAGGAAGCAGCGCTGGGTGCTGCAGGTGGAACAATAGATTTAGGCATCAGCACAGCAAAAGGTGAAATTTCATGGGGCTTTGGACTCGTCAGACCTCCAGGACATCATGCTACAGTAGAAAGAGCAATGGGATTTTGCATTTTTAACAATGTCGCAGTTTGCGCAGGTTCACTCCTCGAAAAATCCCTTGTCGAAAGGGTCTGGATTTTCGACTGGGATGTGCACCACGGAAATGGAACACAGGATATTTTCTATTCATCTCAAAATGTCTTTTATTCATCAGTTCATCAATGGCCATTTTACCCCGGGTCGGGTTTAAGCGATGAAATTGGAACTGGTGAAGGAAAGGGATTTACTGCAAATGTCCCGTATCCAGCCAGAGCAGGAGATGAAGAATTTATTGCTGTATTAAAAGAACTCCTCGTACCCATCATGGAAGAATACAAACCACAAATAATTCTTGTAAGTGCTGGTTTCGATGCACATAAAGACGATTTGCTCGGAGGCATGGGAGTAACATCTCAGGGATACTCTGCTATGACAAGCATTCTTTTGAATGTAGCAAAAAAACATTGCGGGGGAAAAATTGTTTTAGTTCTTGAGGGTGGATATAATACAAAAGCTATCGCAGACGCTACTGCAAATGTTATAGAAGTATTGCATGGAAAAGAAGTAAGCACCGAAGCAGGTCCCCCTTCTAAAGCATATAAAGAAGTCCTTGACAAAACAAAGCTCGCCCTCTCAAAGTACTGGAAAGGTATTTTATAAATTCTTCCTGCGAATTTTATCAACTTTATTGACTAAATATTTTATTAGATACAAAATTGTTTGAGATAGTTTTTTTAGGAGAAATAAAAATGAAAAAGGGTAAGACCATCCTATATAATAAAGCATTATTTGCTTTTTCGTCTTTCTTACTTTTTACAATTTATCTGGTAGGGTGTGAAGTGGAAGACTACCCCGGACACTATCCAGTCTACGGAAATGCGATAGAGGCGGTCAGGGTTTGTGCTGACGGACCAACAGTAGATGGGATTGATGTTTCACATTGGCAGGGAAATATAAACTGGAGAGCGGTCAAGGCAGATGGAATTGAATTTGCGTTTATGAAAGCCACTCAGGGAACGAATTTTATCGATTCAGAATTTGAAAATAACTGGATTGAAGCAAAAGAAGCAGGGGTTCTAAGGGGAGCATACCACTTCTTCTGCCCTAATATTGATGGAAGCGACCAGGCAGACCATCTTCTTTCTGTGATGGGAGCACTTGAACCGGGTGATTTACCTCCAGTACTTGATGTGGAATGGGTTCCTGATTCCATCTGTCCACCCTGCTGTTCTTCAGGGGTTTCGTGCACAGACATGGCAAGAAGAATCAGAGATTGGGCTGACAGGATAATATCCGTTACTGGACGAACACCCATAATTTACACCAGTCGCTCTTTCTGGGAAAACGAAGTTTGCAATAGCACAGATTTAAACGATGTGATACTCTGGGTTGCAAACTGGGGTGTAACCTGTCCGGACATTCCATCTGCATGGTCAGACTGGGTTTTCTGGCAGACATCCGATTCTGGTTCTGTTGGTGGCATAGACCCTGTTGATACAGATGTCTTCAACGGTGACCTTGCGGCTCTTCATGCTTTTGCTGGCATCACAACTTGCGGTGATTCGAGGTGTGATACCGGGGAAACTTGCATTTCCTGTCCTGCGGATTGTGGCCCATGTCCACCTGACGAAGAAGAAGGCATTGAAGAAGGACCGGAAATCGAAATTGTACCAGAAGAAACAATAATTGAAGAAATCATTGAAATAGTAGAGCCGGTAGATATAGCAATTGACCAGGAAGTTACAACACCGGAAACACTTGACTGGCAAAGTGATGAAACTTCTGCAGAAGGGGGAAGCACAGGGCTCGAATCTGGCTGTTCATGTTCGGTTTTGCTTCACGACACCACCACTTCCCACAGGCCGCAACACCACACTGGGCAACAACATCTCCTTTAGATTATTTGTTTGCGAGGTAAAGATGATTTTAGGGGCACATGAATCCATAAGTGGAAGTTACCTGCGAGCAATAAAAGAAGGATTGGAGGATGGATGTGAATGCATACAGATATTCACGAAAAACCAGACTCAGTGGAGAGAACCGGAAATAGATGAATCAAGGTGTGATGAATTCAAAAAAGAAAGGAAAGTAGCAAAAATAAAATTCGTCCTTTCTCATACTTCCTATCTGATAAACCTTGCAAGTAATAATAAAGAAACAAGAGAAAAAAGCATTCTATCTCTCGAAATGGAATTTATAAGATGCCAGAAGCTCGCAGTAGATTACCTTGTAATGCATCCCGGTGCCCATATGAATCAGGGAGAAAAGAAAGGGCTTGAGCTGATAGCAGAGGGTCTGGAAAAAATTCTTGAAAAATTCGGCACAGGCAAACCAAAACTTCTTCTTGAAACTACCGCAGGACAGGGCTCAAATTTAGGACGAACATTCGAAGAACTTGCATGGCTCCTCGAAAATACTAAAAGAGGAGATTTGATGGGCATTTGCTTCGACACAGCCCACTCGTTTTCAGCAGGTTATGATTTAAAAACACCTCATGGTTATGAAAAAACTTTTGAAGAATTTGACAGAATCATAGGCATTAAGCGTATTTTTGCCTTTCATTTGAACGATTCTAAAAAAGACCTTGGCTCCCGTATTGATAGACATGAGCACATAGGAAAGGGATTTTTAGGAAAAGAAACTTTTGCAAGACTTTTGAAAGATAAACGTTTCTCGAAATTGCCAGGTATTCTTGAAACACCGCCTCTCCCTAATGGTAATAGAGGGTACAAAGAAAACCTTGATACCCTTAAAAGTCTTACAAAATAATCGGGGTGCATAAGAAATGACGCACCTGCCACCTCAAGGTGGCACTTTTGAAGAAATATTTCCAGAAAAACTATTAAAAATTCGCAACATTTCTAAAAATAAAAAAGGCACAAATATTGCCTTATAAAGCAGTTGAAATGAGCGAAAAACAAGAAAGAAAATTAGCAGTTCTTTTAAATGGTAATGCAAAAAGGGTTAATAAAAAAGTAAGGGATACCTTTGAAGGAATTCTTGAACCTGATGACCTCTATTATTCAAAAAGTTTGAGTGATTCACGGCAAATAGCAAGAACTATAGTTGAAAGGCGCTATCAAACAATTCTTACTGGAGGTGGAGACGGAACATTTTCCACTTTTGTTACTCATATTTTTAATCAGATTGAGCAGTTACAGATTAAAGATTATAATCCACGATTTGGGGTTCTTAAATTGGGCACTGGAAACGCTTTAGCAGCTACTTTTGGTGCATCCACATTTAATCGCGAAAATCTCATGAGGGAAATTTATTACGCCGCTAACGGTGCTGTAACACAGGATTTCAGATTGCTTGAGGTTGAAGGGCGAAGAACTCCCTTTGCAGGATTGGGTTTCGATGCAATGATTTTAAATGATTACAATACAGTAAAGGAGCTATTGAATGGTACACCTCTTCAAAACACATCCAGAGGACTCCTTGGCTACTGGATAGGACTTCTCAGTATGAGCATTCCTCGTTACATTACTGAAAAAGCTCCTGAGGCAATAATTGTTAATGAAGGAGAAACTGCATGGCGGGTTAACGGTGAAGGGAAGAGAATTGGACCGGTATTTAAAAAAGGAGATGTGATTTTTAAAGGGAAAGTCCGTATGGTTTCCGGTTCCAAAGTTCCCTTTTACGGTTTTGAATTTAAACTTTTTCCTTTTGCCATGACGAGAGGCGATAAATTCCACCTTCGTGTTCATAATGTAAGCATTTTGCAAATACTTTACCTACCTTCAATATGGAAGGGCTTTTACAATGCAGACGATATCTTTGATTTTCTTGTTGATAGTGTATCGATTTACCTATCAGCTCCAGTGCCATTTCAAATTGGAGGAGATGGAGAAGGATGGCGTTCTTATGTAAAAATGTCCCTTTCTGAAGAAAAAATAACTATGATAGATTTCAAAGCCTGCAATTCCTGATTTTTTCTCTATTGTTTTTTCCTTGCCTCACAGGGAAGAATTCCTTCATGAAGACGAAGTGTTATCCTTTCCCCATCTTCTACATCTGCTGGTGATTTCATTATTTTACCATCTTTAACTCTTGTTGCTATGGCATATCCCCTTGATAATACTTTAAGTGGACTGAGTGCGTCTAAGTTCGTTGTTAAAGAACCGAATTTGCTCCTTGCTCCCTCAATCTTTATCATAATTTCTTTTTCAAGCTTTGAACTTTTTAAATTTATTAAGTTTCTTTTTCGAGATATTGCATAACCAGGATGAAGAGCATGTAATGCAATACTTAAATTTTGAAGTTCAATTCTAAATTTCGAAAATTTTTCTTTCAATGCTGATTCCATCGAGGAATCTAAATCATCAATCATAAGCCTTTTCATCATTACCATCTTTTGTGGGGAGACTAATCGCGATGTAAGATAAAAAAGTTTGTTTCTAAACTTCGACACTGCACCTTCAGCAAGGCGAAGAAATCTTGTGCGAAAATTTTCCAGTTTTCGTTCAATTTCATCACGGTCTGCAATAACCATCTGTGCGGCAGCAGTAGGTGTTGGAGCCCTTTTATCGGCAACCAAATCGCAAATAGTGTAGTCCACCTCATGCCCAACTGCTGAAATTACCGGAACCCTGTAAAATGCTATCTTCCTTGCAAGGTTTTCATCGTTGAAAGGAGCAAGGTCTTCTGCACTCCCTCCCCCTCTGCCAATTATAACCACATCAAGTTCTTCAAGTTTTTCCAGCCTCTCAAGGGCTCGAACAAGTTCTGCAGGTGCTTCCTCACCCTGAACTGAAGCATGGCTTATCACTATCCTTGCAGGAATCTTTGTTTTCAAAACCCTTAGCATGTCCTGAAGAGCAGCTGCTTCAAGTGATGTCACTATACCTATAGTGCGAGGCACCAGAGGAATTGACCTTTTTCTGGATTCATCCGTAAGCCCCTCCTCCATGAGTTTTTTCTTGAGTGCTTCAAATTGAAGAGCAAGAAGTCCAGCACCAGCATCCACAAAGCTTTTTACAATTACCTGAAATTGACCTCTTTGAGGGTAAATTGTAAGTTCTCCCCTTACAATTATCACCCTTCCCTCGATAAGTTCCATATTCATCCGCATATAATCTCCCTTAAAGATTACAGCAGAAATAACATAAGGGTCTTTCTCGTCCTTCAATTTGAAATAAACATGCCCTTTGGAAGATGGTGAAACCTCTCCGACTTCCCCCTTAATCCAGATTAACCCGTAATTTTCTTCGAAATCGAGATTAACAGACTGAATAACTTCTGATACCGAATAAACAGGAAATTCATCCTGCGAATTACTATTAGTAAATTTTAGCATATTCTTTAAATTGTAATTTTCACTTCATAAATCTGCAAAAACCTGCATTCCAACCTTCCCATAACCTAAAAACATTTTGACCTTTACTTTATAAATTCCATCCCATTCAGGGCATTTTTGAGTAACAATAACCGCTTCAGGTCCACTATCTTCTTCTTTTGCTATTTCCTGACCGGCAGGATTTATTAAAGATGCTTTTATATCTTTAACAGATGGCTCACCTACAACCAATATCTTATAGCAAACACCTCCAGCAAGTTTTACATCAAAAAGATAAGTTTCATTAGTCGAAAAACTTTTTTTGGCTACCGGACTTACAGCGCTCATTCCCTTGCAATCCTTGTCCGCTCTTTCAACTATTCGAGATGAGATATAATCTTTTCCCCCATCACCAGCAGCATAAATTTTCATTTTCCCTTCCGCCTTCTTTCTCATGACAGCAAAGGCAACTGCTTCCTTTCCCCTTTCTGTTTTTTCCAGTTTCATTGCTACTCGAATTTTCAAAGTTTCTCCCGGACAAAATTCTGCAGTATTAACTCCACTAAAAAATTTCCCATCCACCATTTTTTCACCTCCTTTCCATACTGACATCGAAGACTGGCATAAATCCTTACAATCCGTAACAACTATAAACCTGTAACAGTAATCCTTATCGAGTAAAACTTCTACCCAATCCTCTTCTCCATATTTAAGTATGTTTGTATATGGAACATCTGCAGGTTCCATTTTTTCCGCAAACTTAATCTTTGCAGATTCTAAATTCGATAATAATCTTTCAAGATTAAACACAGAAGAAGGAGACGAAAAAACTGTTGAATCAGGTGAACCTGCAAACGCAATTACACCAATTCCACCAGTACCTTCAGCCTTGATACTTAAATCGAGCTTGCCACTAAATGTTGAACAATAATCAGCAACTATAAAATTGTCTATCTGCTTTCCTGTTACAGGAGTTTTCTTTGCAGGCTTTATATTAAGTTCAATAGACTTTACATCCGGGTCGCCTGCAGATGCAATCCTGTAACATACCCCGTTTTTAACCGGTATTTGCATCTTAAACCCTTCCTCTGCAGGGGCAACAAAATATTCTTCTATTCCAACAGGAGCCATACGAGATGACATTCTTTCGAGAAATTTCCTTACCCGTTCCAAAAGTACTTCCTTTGAAGTTTTTCCACCAACTCCGACCTCCTGCACTTTTTGTTCGTTAAAAATAGCCAGTACAAATACCCCTTTACCAGAAGTTGCTTTTAGACCGACTTTTACAATCTCCTCTTTTTTACCACAATATTTCAATATCTTATGCTCACCAGAAATCCCCTTTGCTTTTTCCCTCTCTTTTCCATGTCCTGTTTCCACTTCAAAACCTTCAATCCCTTTACCCGGGAGGAATGCAAGAAAATAGCAACTACCTGCAGGTAAAGGAATATCGACCGAAACCTTTTTTGTTCCCATAAGAGTACCAATTATTGGCGGCATATCTGGTTCCCCCATCTTTAAACCTGAAACTGCAACTGAAGGTACTTCATCTTTTGAAAGAGAATCCCTTTTCTTCCTGAAACCGGAGACATCAACATTTCCTTTTCCAATTTTATTACTTACAAGCCTAAGTTCTATTTTTTCATTCGTTTCGACAGGGCAATAATCCACTAAACCTTCATTGCCCTGAGCGGAAACTGCCAGTACCTTTTGCCCCTTTGCCAGTTGCAAACTGTACCTGCTATTCGAAGCCCTGGAAGTAAAAACAAACCTGTAACAAAATTCCTTCGATAATTCCGTTTCTCCTAAAACCTTAACACCATTTACGAAATTTCCAGCCTCTGTACCTGAAAAATCCGTGGGAATTTTTTCAAATCCTTCTATCAAACCTGGTATTACACCCGTTTTATTCTTTAACTCTACTTCACCAAAAATCTTCTGTGGCATTACAAGTATGAGAAGGAAAAAAATAAACCCTGATAATAAATTCATATCAACCCCTCCTAATTTTAATGTTTTTTTTATCAAAAATTATTGTTAAACCTTCATTTACAAATTTTTATCCCACACAAAAATAAAAATTTTTACTCATAAAAAATCAAAAATCAAATCTCAAAATGCAAAATGAAAGATTTTTATATTATATAAGCCATTATATATTGTTAAATCAAAGGGAATCCTCGAAACATTTCTGATTTTTCTCGATAACCCCTTTTTTAAAAATGTATTTTCATTCTAATCGTTGAAAGATGCGCATCATTTCGACAATATTTAACTTGTGCGATTGAATGGATTTAATAAAAGTGAAAAAATAGACATAGTTTGACGATTTTATATAGTCTTGCTATGCTGATATTAGAAACTTTCATTTAAAAAGGAGGATAGCAATGGGGCATATCTACACGGATATAACAGTTAGAGGGAATAAGGGCTCAATAGAATTGAAAAATGTGCTTATTGACACCGGGGCAACTTATACAGTTTTACCAGAAGATGTATTGAAACAAATTGGGGCTTCCCCTATACCAGGATATGTGGAGATAAAATTAGGAGATAGCAAGAAAGTCAAATGCAAAGCATATGGTATTAGAATAAATATTGGGGAAGCAGAAGCTCCAGCAATAAGTATTACCTTTGAAGGGGCAAAAACAGTTATTGGTGTTGAAACTCTCGAGTCCGCAGGAATAAAACTCGACCCAACTACCGGAACCCTGGAGTTCACAAGACCTAAAGGTTTAGCGTATTTTTATATGTCAATTTCTTTTTGAGTGAAATGAAAAAGCAAGTCTTTCTACCTTTTACAAGGTAACCTTGATTTTTACCCAATATCTTAAAAAATTATATTGGTGATTTTATTGGTACTTAATATAATAATATATATAAGGCTTAAAATATTAAAAAAGGAGGAAAAATAGCTCGGATTATTAAAGAGATTGAGGTTAATGGAAATAAACTTACAGCACTTTTTGATACCGGTTCAAGCAATACCTATATCAAAAAAGAAGTTGCTCCGGACCGAATAACTCTAAGGCATCCTTTCAAAGTGGGTTTAGGATGCCATAAAATAGAAATCAAAGAAACCTGCATACTCGAAGGAAAAATTAATGGACTGGGGTTCTCTACAGACTGTTATATTATTGATGACCTTGGAACGATTGATGGAAAACGACTCGATGTCATTATGGGTGCAAGGACAATGGAAGGATGGGAGTTGCGCCTCGACCCCGCAACAGGCGAGCTTGACCTGTCCGGGTTAAAAAGGAGGGAGTTCATTGAATACTAAACATTGTCATAATCCAAAAATAATTTACCTATTAATTCTGTAAATACATAATCGTTATAATGGAATTTTCGGAATGGTTCAAAATTTAAAAAACACGAGATTAATTATCACCAAAATTGTTAAAAAGGTGTTAAAAATTCATAATTTTTTGTAGGGGCTTGATTTATCAAGCCAAATTTTTTGAAACTAAAAGGAGGTGGTGGAGGGTGGCGTGATCGTGCGGGTGGCAGATAATATAATTCTATTTTGCAATTTGACCAAAAAATCCTCTTTCTATCATGAGTGGATTATTTAAAATGGTGTCTGGTGTTGTTGATAGCCCTGATTCTTATTCATAAAATACATAAGCCCTTCCATTATCGGTTGAGGTGAATTTCCATTTTATTGCTGAAAAAGAAAAATTGTTCTAATCTCTTCATCAGATAAATCATGGTCATAAATCATTACCTCATCTATGGAACCTTCGAATTGCTGGTCATTAGGAGACTGACATCCTATGCGCAGCGATGCGCCTATTACTGTTCCATTTCTTCCATTCCCACTCACGTCATTGGCGTTTCCACTAAATGGATAATATGCTATAAGTCCAGATAATGGAATTTGCATTTCAATTTCATTGAAATCTTTCTCGTCAATAATTTCTTCCTCCTCTAATTCCTCAAAAGGTATTTCATAGGTGGCTGGCTCTTCAACAGGAAACTCTTCTTCTACGGCATCAATATCTGAATAAGCGTCTGGAATCCACAGGTCAGAGGATTCGTTAGTTTTGCAGGTTCCATATTCGCAGTGCTGGGTAGAAGAAAGACATTTGTCAATACAGGAGGGGGATAAAGTAATTGTTACCTTTTTAATTCCTTTAAACCACTTCCTTTGCTATTCTTGAAATCTTTTTGGAGGACTTCCCTATTAACAGACTTTGAACATTCAGCTTCATTCTACCAATATTTTTTAAAAATTGTTTTTTAACATTTCTTACTAAAAGTCAATTCAATCTAATCTGGATTGATTTTGAATAGTTAGAACTCCGTTTATGTGGCGATTTTTTTACCACCTTTCAGTATTTTTATTGGAATTTAAAGAGTGTACCAAGGGAATAGAATTAATTTATAGAGAGGTTTGAATTGGCTTCGCTAATTTTTACTATAATTTTAACAAATTCTTTATTATCTCTGATACTACTGGATTCATTAAAGTAAGAGCTATAATTATGAGAATGATCATAAAATTGAACTTCTGATTTAGTTTTTCTATCTTACCTTCGAGATTAGACCTTAATGTTTCTATTTTACCTTCAAAGTCAGCCTTTATGGTTCGTATTTCCCCTTCTAATCTTACAATATCCGCTTTTGTTGCAAGTTCTTTGGTGAGTTCATCCTTAATTTCAAGTTTCTTTTGTAAAGCAACAGCCTCTGCTTTCTTTTCAATAGCCTCAAACCCTATCTCTATTGCAGATGCTACTTTTCTCCCCTCTTCTTTCCCAAGTTTATCCTCAAGGAGCTGCAGCAATTCTATTGATATTGTCTGTGCCATGAATAATATCCTTATTTTCCTTTGCTTCCCTTCCCTTTATTTCTGCCTATTTAGACAGAATAAATTTGAAGGAAAACTCTGCTTAAGCATCTATATATAAGATATGTAAAATGAAGTAAAAAAGCAAGATTTTTTAGAGTTTTTAAAAAGGAAAGAGCAAAGGAAATTAGCATTAACTCCTCCTGCTATAATGAAAGGCAAAATATTCACCGATTGGTGGTTCTGTACTGAGAGAAATTTACAATAGAGTCGAATAAACCCTATGCCGTGATTTTTTCTTTATTGATTTCCATTATTATTTTTAAACACCCACATAAACGCACGACAATTATGTTCCAAAAAAGAACCTGAGCCAGGAAAGTTTAAAGAAAGTTTAATCCAGTTTTTTGCGTAGTCATTTATTGCTACTGCAATCAGCCCTTTTTCGTCCTCCACAAGCGAGCAATCTACGTAAAGGTATGGGATTCTATTTCTCTCAAGCGCATTTATCACAAGGGAGGTTTTGCCGTATCTTCTGGGGGAGATTACTACGATGTGCTGTTTGGAGCTGATCATCTTCTTTATCTGTTCCATCTCCTGCTCCCTATCGCAGAAATGTTCCCCTCTAACAACCTTTCCAAAAGTAGGCATGGTTCAAAAATTGGGCGTGATAAATCACGCCCCTACAAAAATTGATGAATTTTTGCCCTTTTTTTACCAATTTTGGGAATAATTAATTTCGTGCTTTTTAAATTTTGAACCATGCCGTAATTTTCAATGGATATACTTTCAATTTTTGTCATTGTTAGAATTAAATTTTATTTAAAGTATGATTAATTTTCAAAAAAGTAACTTCTCAATAAGTTAGGGTAAATGGGGTTCTTATAAAATAAAAACACTTGGATTTTAAGCACTTTTGCTCATGCATGTCTCTTTTTTTACCCGCAGTTTTTGAGAACTTACTCAAAAAATAATATAAATAGCCTCTAAAGCCTGCATACTTTGATGTCCCAAATCTTACTCTCGGGTCATTTTTCAAATTCTAATTGGTAGGGCAAAGATGAAAACACGAAGGAGAAACATTTTAAAGAAGAGCCCTACCCAAACAGCGCTTCATATTATTTAGTATTCAACACCATACCCATGCGATTCGTGAAAATTTCCCAATACGCTCTACTTCGCATCTGAAAAGTATTATATGTTTTTTGTTGAGTTACGCACGAGGAGATGACATTTTTTTTGCGGGTTATTTGAAACACACCCAAAATTTTTTGTAGTCATTGGAGGGAAAATGAGCGTTGTAAACTGTATCTGCTATTCGAAGCCCTGGAAGTAAAAACAAACCTGTAACAAAATTCCTTCGATAATTCCGTTTCTCCTAAAACCTTAACACCATTTACGAAATTTCCAGCCTCTGTACCTGAAAAATCCGCAGGAATTTTTTCAAATCCTTCTATCAAACTTGGTATTACACCCGTTTTATTCTTTGGCTCTACTTCACCAAAAATCTTCTGTGGCATTACAAGTATGAGAAAGGAAAAAAATAAACCCTGATAATAAATTCATATCAACCCCTCCTGTTTCTATTTTTTCTTTGAAGTAAAGTTAATTTTAAAACTTCATTTACAAATTTTGCCCATCCATACGAATGAAAAATTTTCCTTCCAGGTGCTAATTTAATTGTAAAAATTAAAAATAAATTATCAAAACGCAAAATGAAAGATTAAAATTCAAAAAGTAATTTTGCATTTAGGTCAGTTAAGTTTTATCTTCTTTCATTCTTTTTATGTAAGAGGAAGAGACTTTATCGGGGTCAAGGTCGAGAAGACGGGCAATTTCTTTTAAATACCCCTTCAGAAAGACCAGTTCAGGCAACTCAACATAATTTTCTTCTTCTATGGCTCTTAAATACTTCAAACCTATTTTTGTTATTGAAGTAACATCCTGAAGAGTTAAACCAAGATTTTCTCTGACTTCCTTCAAAAATTTTCCTGTAATGTTTCCAATCGGGCTACTCACCCTCCTTTTATGCATTTCCTCCTTTGAAATTTCAAACAGTGGTTTATCATCGTCATACGCTGGTTTTGAAATCTTTGAAATCAAGTCAGCATCGTACTTTTCCTTTAGACCACTATCGCTTAATACGGAATATGCTCTTTTAAAATGCTCAAGGTTCTGCAAAATTACATCAGGTTTCAGCACCATACGCGTAAGAAAATTCTTTTTCCCGAAAAATTTGGTGAGCTTTTCGAAATTTGCTTTTATCTCGTAACCTGGTGAAGCAAATGAGCACTGAAGGACTTCGTAATAGTTATCTTCGCACTTAAAAACACTATTCCACTCAGGTTCATTTGTGCTTAAATCGGGAAAGGACAGGAATCTTCTTCCCAATTTTTCTAAATCGAGCGAAGCACCTGTTCTTGTTTCAGAAGAAATCACTCCCCTTCCATTTCTTGTGGCAAAAATGACTTCTTTATCCCACTCAACACCCCCAACTATGGTGACAGGCAACCCAAAAACCCTCCTTGCAAATACTTCCATCTGCCATCCATATTCTACATCTTTATGGTCAACCATACAATTTAACACAACCCCTATCCTGAAACCTTCTAAGACTTTATGAATAGCACCCCAGATTTCCCCCTCAGATTCCATATCATAAAAATCTCTTGGACATGGGAAAAAACTCAGACCCCCAAAATTTTCCCATTTACCCGTAATGTCCTGCATTGAAAATTTTCTTCCTGACTCTTTCACCGCTCGTTGTAAAACTATTTTGCTTGCGTATTCAATTTGTCTAATTATTATTTCCGGAACAGGTGTTGTAACTAAAAGAGTGACATCGGAAAGTTCAACAAGCCCTGTAATTGTTCCTTCTCTGCCAGATGGCAAATCAACTATACAAACATCGAACCTCTTTCCTCCAAACTCCCCCTCTCGAAAAATTTCCACTAATTTATTAGAATGATGGGGTGCATGAAATGATGCAAAATTTTCCATATCAGTTTTCTGGATAAAAATTCCTTTTTGTTCTACAAGTTTCCAACCTGAAATACCCGAAAAGGACAAAATAGATGCAAAATCAGAAGAAAAATCGAGCAAAAAAACTCTATTCCCGAGAGAAGCAAAAAAAAGTCCTAAATTCCTTGAAATTACAGATTTTCCTGTTCCTCCTGCTCCTCCTGAAACAACAATTCTTAAAGTTTTCGGTATCATTTCCCAATGCAAAACTTTGAAAAAATTTCCTCAAGATAATCTACAGAAGTGCACCGACCTGTAATTTCATCCATCGAAAGTGCTGATTCTTTTAAACTCGAAACAACAATTTCCTCTCCATAACCTTCATCCTTAAGCGCCATTGCCTTTCTCACACCTTCAAGAGCTTTTTCCACGCACTTAAAATGCCTCAAATTCAACAAAAGGGGCTCGTCTAAAGATAAACCACCACCTGCAAATTCAACAAGCATCCCTTCCAGTTCTTTCAATCCCTCCCCGGTTACAACAGAAACTCTAATCACTCTTTTCCCCTCAAGAATCTTTTCGAGTTTTGTAGAAGGTTTCCATCCCAAATCGCTTTTTGATAGCAAAGGTAAAAAAACTGCTCCTTCAGATACTTTTTCAATTTGAAGAAATTGACCATATTCAATTTCATTTTCATCTATCAAAAATAAAACTACATCAGCGCTCTTCAAAACTTCCCATGAAGCCTTTATACCCATCGCTTCCACCTTACTCCCTCCCTCCCTGATTCCTGCGGTATCTATAAAAGTTATCAAATTACCACCAATTTCCATCTCAGCCTCAATAAAATCACGAGTCGTCCCTGGTTCTGAATCCACAAGTGCCCGGTTTTTCCCCAAAAAAGCATTAAAAAGACTCGATTTGCCAGCATTGGGTCGCCCTGAGAGAACAACTTTCAATCCACCAGAAAGAAACTTCGATTTCTTCCATTTTCCAATCATAGTTTCAAGGCGCTTCTCAGCCTCCTCAAGTTTCTCCCTTTCAAGGTCAAGTCCCTCAACATCATCCGGAAAATCTATTCCCGCCTCCAGCCTTGCTATCTGTGAAACAATAATATCCCTTATTTCTTCAACTTCCTTTGTTAACACCCCTCCAAGTTGTGCCTGAGCAGCCCTTAAAGCTCTCTCGCTCTTAGCACAAACAACACTCATCACTGCTTCCGCCCTCGGCAAATCTATTTTTCCCTTCAAAAACCCCCTCATCGTAAATTCCCCCGGTTTTGCAAGTCTCGCCCCCTTTTCAAGAACTACTTCAAGAAGCCTTTCCATGTTTCTCTTTCCGCCATGCCCGTGGAGTTCCACCATATCCTCCCCAGTATAACTATTAGGAGCCTTAAAATAAAAATAAAGGACATAATCTATTTTTTCCTCTTCATTATCATTTTTTTCCTTTCTTCTTACCCATCCAGACCGAACAACTCGAGGAGCAACTCCTCTACTCTCCGGAATAAGTTCGTTTAAAATGGAAATACTCCTTGGACCGCTTATTCTTATGACGCCAATTGCTGAGGGGACTAATCCAGAAGAAATCGCTGCAATTGTATCATTAATTTCTATCATATTTGTTTTTAAACCAAAGAAAAGGATTGCTATTTTGTTTTACCAAGTAATTATCAATCTTTGGACTTGAGGGGAATTATTTTCACATGCCTGTCTTTCCCCGACCCTTCACTTTCAGTTTTTATGTCCTTCATTCCGGATAGAGTCATGTGAACAATTCTTCTATCCCTTGCATTCATAGGTTGAATTGGTATAACTTTCCCTTCCTTTTTCGCTTTCTTCGCAAGCTCAATTGCCATCTTTTTTATTGCCAGTTCCCGCCTTGACCTGTATCCATCAACATCTATATCCACAAAACCGTTAATTCCTAATTTACGGTGTAAAATGCGATTGAATATAAAATGAAGAGCATCAAGAGTCTGTCCCTGTTTCCCTACCAGTAATCCGCTATCCGGACCTGATATGAAAATCGTACGGGCATCATTCTGGGTTTTGGTGGTTATTACAACATCAACCTGCATTCTGTCGAGAAGTTCCCTCAAAACTTTCACACTTTTCAAAAGGTCAGTCTCACTCAAAGGAGTTAAACTTGTTTCATCCTCCGATTCTTCTATTTCCTCGTTTTCCTCGTTTTCTTCAATTTCATCCTTTTTATTTTCAATTTTTTCTTTCCCTTCCAGATTATACTCATTCATTCTTATTCCTCCTTTTCTTACTTCTCGTAATTGCAGAAACTTCCTTGTTATCAATATCAGCCATCAGTTTAACATTTGCCTCCGATGCAGTAACCACCTTTGGCTTATACATAAATTTCTGCTGGATAATCGTCAAAATTGTGCTTACAAGTATATAAAGGTTAAGCCCTGAGGGTAGCATTAGCATAAAAACTGTAAACATAGCAGGCATAAAGTATAACATCATCTTAGCCTGCTGAGAATCTGCTGTGGTAGGAGTCATTTTTTGCTGAACAAACATAGATGCTCCTAAAACCAGAGGAAGAACAAAATACGGGTCTCGCTGGCTCAGGTCATCAATCCATAAAAAGAACTTGCTGTGATAAAGTTCGACACTCCTTGCAAGCATTTGATAAAGAGCTATCCATATCGGCATCTGTAGCAGCATAGGGAAACAACCCATCATGGGATTGATTTTATGTGTCTTATAAAGTTCAAGGATTGCCTGGTTTTTCTTTTCTCTGTCTTCCGGAGCACTATATCTGCGATTAATGTCATCTATAAGAGGTTTTATCGCCGAAAGATTTCGCATGGATACATAGCTCCAGTGCGTTAAAGGCAACAAAACCAGTTTTATTATGAATGTTAAAAATATTATCGCCAGCCCCCAGTTACCAAACCACGAGTAAAAAGTTTTTAGCATGTGAAGAAAAACAACAGCAAGAGACCCAAACCATCCATAATCAATTGCCCCTTTCAGATTATAACCGAATTCTCCGAGACGGGTATATTCTTTTGGACCAAGGTAAGTTATGGTACTTAATTTTACTGATTCCCCCTCATCAAGTCTTGTTTCCCCTTTCATCAGTTTTCCTGTAATTACTCCTGATTGGTTGACAGAAACAGAGCAGCCGAAGGATAAGTTTTCATCAGAATAAACACTTTCCGCCCCCACTTTCTTTTCTACTTGCTCCCTTTTTGGAATCATAGCAGAAATGAAATAGAGATCCTCCACTCCTACAAAATCAATTGTTCCCGAAAGTGAAATTTTATCTTTTTCAAGTTTTTTTATATCCCTTCGATGAACCTCGCCCCCGACGCTACAAAGCCCACCCGGAATATCTCTCGAAGGATTCAAAAAACCTTTAAATCCCCCGGATACCTTGAATTCCTTGTACTTCTTTACGATTAAAACAGGAGTAGCAGAAATAGGCTGCTTGGAAAGATTTGTTACTATTGTGGAAGCATCAAGCCTATAATTCCCGAAAATTCTGTAATGTCTTTCAATCTTCCACGGTCCATATTCAGAAGCAAAAACCAGAACACCTTTATCCTTTCTCACAAGATGATAATGAAGCTCTTCAGGAACAGGAGCGGTATCCGATTCTAACCTAAAACCTAAAAGTGGCAAAGGAGACCCGCTTAAAGGGTCCCCGGAAACTATATTGAGGGAACCACCTCCTTTAGGATTATAGCGATTATCTCGAAGGAAAAGTTTCACAATTGCTCCTCCAACAGTAGAAAATTCAGCAACGACAAGAGAGGATTCGAGTTTGTATCTCTCTTCCGGATAATCAGGGAGAACCAGTTGATTAGATTGAGATTTCAACGAACTCTCCTCTTTGGTTTCACCTCCTTTTCCTGTTTCTGGTGATTCAGCAACTTTTCCCACTGCCCCGTCATTCTTCGAAAGTGACCCTTTTTGATGATACCCCTCTTTACTTCCCTTTATGATTTCTTGAGGTTCCTCTTCGTGAAAATAGGAAGGAATAACGACACCAAAGACAAAAATAACAGCCATAGAAAGCAGAACTGCAATTATCAATCTCTGTGTATCACTCATTCTCACCACCTGGAGGAGGATCATAACCTCCTCTGCAAAAAGGTTGACATCTTAAAATTCTCCACAGGCTCAGGAAAAAAGCCCTGAAAAATCCAAATCTCATAAAACAAATCTCTGCGTAGTTTGAACATGATGGCGTAAATCTGCAGAAACGTCCTAAAAAAGGCGAAAGAAAAAGCCTGTAAAGCCTTATCAAAATAATTGCTCCCCAGTTATACCAGTACACAGGCATCATTATCGCTTTGAAAACCTTCTCAGGATTCCTAATAGGTCTTCTTCCAATTCTCTATAGGTTATATTACCAAATTCTTCAAAATTTCCCCTTATACCCACAAAAAAACTCATTCCCTCAGGAAACAACTGCTGATTATGTCGGATTATTTCTCTAATCCTCCTTTTCTGCAAATTTCTTACAACAGCTCCCCCAGTTTTTTTTGATATAGAAATTGCCCATTTCCGATACCCATAAGAATTACTGCAAAAAATCACATACAAAAATTTACCATTCAGTCTCCTGCCATTTTTAATAACAAACCTGACTTCAGCATCTTTCGTAATTCTAAATTTTCTCGGAAATTTTTCCCGCTTCGGGCAATTAGCTTCCATTTAATCCTATCAATCTCTACTCCACGCACTAATAATCACTTCTTATACGAAGTTACAGCTATCCTCTTCCTCCCTTTCTGCCTCCGCCTCTTTAGCACATCCCTCCCCTGTTTTGTTGCCATTCTTTTTCTGAAGCCATGTGTTCTTCTTCTTCTCTTGTTATGGGGTTGAAAAGTCCTCTTCATTTCAAAACTCCTTTTTCAAATCCCTTCAAAAAAAGATTAATTTAACCTTATACCTAACTTATAGTCAAGCAAAGAATTGACATTTAATTTTTAAACAAAATTTAACCTATATTTTTTAATTAATTTTGATTTCCCTTTAAGAAATGCTTTTATATAAAAGTATATTGTAAATAAGGGAATTTAGTATGATTCAAAAATAAAAGGGAACGGATATTCGCCCCTACAAAATGTGGAGGGTTTTTCAAAATCGTAAATGCACCTTTTATAACATTTAAGGTTGAAAAAATTTAAAGTAAATTTAGACTTAAAAAATTAAGGAGGAAAAGAAAAAAATGAAACAAAAAAACTTCTATATTATTTTGGCATTGACCTTTTCTATCGGGTTTTATCTTGTTCCTTCAATATCTTTTCCTGTAACTTGCGATGGAACGGAAGTCCTTTGCCTTGATCTCACATCGAATTGGGAAGTCGAAGCCTCGGGAGGAATTATTATTGGAGGTGACTTTAATTCGGAAGGTTTTATGCCTTACAATGAAGGAGGAATAGATTGGTTTTTCGGAATAGAAACTAATTTTGCTTCTGGTTCCATAGATGTTGATGTCAAAGGCCTTTTACCTGTAAATGAAGCGGAAGATCGTGGAGGAAAGGTATCAATTTTTTCATTTTGCGGGAGACCTGAAGGAGACACTCATAGTATTGGACTCCAAAAAATGGCTCCAGATTACAGGGACGGACATATATTCCGATTTGGAATGGATGACGACAATCTCGCCGACAACTGGGATGCAGTAATAATAACTGGACGAGATTTTGGTTGCTACTATTCCATAAATGACCCGCCATGGGGACCAGATGAAACTCATCATTTTCATGCAGAGTGGAGTTCTGCAGGACTGGTTCTCCAGATAGACGACTTCAGGTGTGAATCCGGAGGTAACGGCGATACATTTGATCCGATAGAAAAGATGTTCACACTTGCAGCAAGGTGCACCCATTACGCAAATCAGCAAGCAGTTGCAAGATTCAGCAATCTGCGCCTAATTGCAAGCAATGAACCTGTTCATTGTGGCAACCACTCATGTGAAGCAGAATATGGTGAAGATTGCATAAGTTGCCCATACGATTGTGGAGATTGCCCCGAAGAAATATATGAAGAAATAATTTCTGAACTGACAGAAGAACAGCAGAATATGGGAGATGAAACTACGACTGAGGAGGTTACTGAAAACGCTGTTTGGGAAGAAATTACATCAAAAGAAGACTCCTCAGAGGAACCGACAGCGGAACCCGGCGCCAGCAAAGTGGAAGGAGGATGCTCCTGCAATCTGCTTTTATAATTAAACATCAGAAAGCAAACTCGATGTTCCACAAATGAACTTACATAAAAACTTAAACCCACTTTTTTTTAATTAAAGTTGATTTCCCTTTGAAAAAATGCTTTTATCTAAAGGCATATTGTAAATAAGGGCTTTTAGTATGTTTTAAAAAGAAGGGGGAACGACCGTTCGCCCGCTACAGAGGTCGGTATACGGTGTGGTTAGAGACAGTGGATTTTAAGAGTTAGAAAGGAGAGATGACATGCCTCTTCAAACAAGAGACGAAGAAGGTGCTAAAAGGCTGGCAAGAGCAATTGCCTCTGATATTTCAATTTATAATGAAGCTAAAATCATCAAAGGAATAGAAGAAGATAATCTATTTGAAGTTCTTGCAGAACAAATAGAAGAAGGCAGGGCTCATTACAATTCCAAAGTGCCGGAGGAATTGCAAAAGAAAAATTATTTCAATAGAGCAATTGTTGATATAATTTTGAAAAACAAAGCCCATATTAAATCGAAAATATGGTAAAGATTGTGGAGAAGTTAAATATGGTTGTAAAAAGCTTCAAAACTTTATTTCCCCTTAAGGTTATTATTTTTATTCTATTTGCCTCAACTGTATACGCAAAACAAAATGACATTACACTAAACAGGCTCAAAAAACCTTATAACTCAACAGACCCCGATTGTTCTCAGGAAAATGTGGATTGCCCTAATCAGCAGGCTTTTAGAAATTTAATGAGAGAGTTTGGTTATGCAATTGCACCAATGAAACTTCTTCCAGGTGAAACTTATGGATATGGAGGGGGTTTTTTTGGAATCTTAGGACATATAACTTTCATCAGTAATGAGCAGGATTACTGGAAAAATGGGGTTCAGGAAATGAATCCCCCCGCTGCACTATTTTTATTTGAAGCAACAAGTCAGTTTATTTTCATACCATACTTTCTCGAATGGGGTTTTACCGTTGGATATTTGTTCACAACATCTGACACAACAATAGGTTTCAATGTTAAAACATCACCATTTGAGGGTTTCAGAAAGGGTGTAGGAGGGGCTTTTCCCGATATATCTTTTGGTTTTGGGCTTAATCGTCTCATAGGGGATGATGAGGTGAGCCTTACAACTGGAACGGCGGATGCAACAATTTCTTATGCTTTTTCGCCTGGTGGTGTTGTGGTTCTAACCCCATTTATTGCAGTATCAGTAGTTGGCGTTGTTGCCGAAAGTGAACTCGTTGATTCAACACCTCAGATAAACCAGGGTGCTAATGGGTGTCCGATTCATGTCGGAAATCCGACTCAGGGAGTTTCTTGCGCAACTGGTAATCTTGAAGATTTCAATAATAACCTTAAATTCACGAGAGAGTGGATATACTTTGTAAAAATGACATACGGATTTAGATTGATATACGAACTTTTGAGTATAACAGTGGCAGGGTCGCACGGACATCAGTTTGATAGAAACAGTAATGACCCTTCCAATACACTCGGTCAGATTTCATTCAGTGTCGGTCTCGACTTTTAGTTCCTTCACAAATTTTTTGGTCATCCCTCTCTTTTTTATCAAAACCCATAAAAGGGAAACTGCTGCAGGGGTAATTCCTGAAATTCTTGAAGCATGACCAAGAGTAGGGGGGCGAAATTTCTCGAGTTTCTCGATTATTTCCCGCCTCAGACCTGGAATTCCTTCAAACGAAAAATCTGGAGGAATATAAACATTATCTAAAAGAGCACTTTTCTCTGCCAGCTCGAGTTCCCTTCGAATATAGCCTTCATACCTTAATTCCGCTTCAACGCTCGAGGCAACCCCTTGAGTAATTTTCTCATCATAACCCACTGCATCAAGAATAGATAAAAGACTTACATCGGGTCTTTTTACAATTTCTGTTAGAGCCATTCCGGCACAGATGCTTCCAGAAATGATTTGCGACAATTTTTCAATCAATTCACCATCGTCTGGCATACTTATTCTTCTTGTTTGCAAAAACTTAAACACCCTTTCCACCTGCTGTTCATTTTTTTCTGCGTAAGAAAGTTCCTCCCCGTCAAGAAGTCCGAGTTCTTTCCCCAATTTCCCAAGTCTTCGATAAGCATTATCCTCCCTTAGCAAAAGGCGATACTCTGCCCTCGATGTAAACATTCTGTATGGTTCATCCACCCCTTTCGTTACAAGGTCATCAATCATAACACCTATATATGCCTGGTCACGCCTGAGGACTATTCCATCCCTCCTCTGGATCCTGCGAACGGCATTTATCCCCGCTATTAATCCCTGACCAGCCGCTTCTTCGTAACCGGAAGTCCCGTTTATCTGACCTGCAAAAAATAATCCCTGAATTGATTTTGCTTCAAGGGTTGGGAAAAGCTGGGCAGGGTCTATATAATCATATTCAACTGCATAGCCCCATCTCAAGATTTCCACACTTTCAAGTCCAGGAATAGTTCTTATAAACTTCTCCTGAACATCTGGAGGCAAACTTGTGCTTAGCCCGCTTAAGTAAACTCTTCGTGAAAACAGCCCTTCTGGTTCAAGAAAAATCTGATGAGAATTCTTTTCAGAAAACCTTACAACCTTATCTTCAATCGAAGGGCAATACCTTGGACCTCTACCCTCTATTTTCCCCGTAAAAAGAGGAGAACGGTCAAGGGAAGATGCAATTATTCTGTGTGTTTCTTTGTTCGTCCATGTAAGATGACATGGTATCTGCTCAAGAGGAGGAACTGAATACACTCCTGAAAACATCGGAGGAGGGTTGTCCGGTTCCTGAATTTTCGTTTTTGAATAATCTATCGAAAATGAGCTTACTCTTGCACATGTTCCAGTTTTAAAACGCCCCATTCTAAAACCCAATCCTTTCAGTGAATCAGCAAGTTTCATTGAAGGTGGTTCCCCTATCCGTCCCGCCTCGAAGTTATCAAGACCAAGATGGATTTTTCCGCGAAGGAAGGTTCCAGTTGTAACAATAACACACTTTGCTTCTATTTCAATTCCACTCGATAATCGAACCCCCCTCACCATCTTTATGCCATTTTCTTTTTTTATCAAAATTTCCTCTGCTTCTCCTACCCCAATTGTAAGCCCTGGCATCGAATTTAAAATCCTGAGCATCTCAAGGGTGTAAATTGCACTATCTGTCTGAACTCTTGTAGCCCTGACTGCAGGACCTTTTTTCGTATTGAGTGTCCTGAAATGTATGCCGGAGGCATCTGTAACCCTTCCCATGATTCCCCCCAGAGCAACAATTTCCCTGACTATATGCCCTTTCCCAACTCCACCAACTGCCGGGTTACAGGATTGCGCTGCAATTCTCGATGGGTCCTGAACAAGCAAAAGAACCTTCATTCCCATTTTTGCTCCTGCATGGGCAGCTTCACACCCCGAATGCCCACCCCCAATAACTACTATGTCGAAATCGGACATCTTCCCTGTTATGATTCCATTAAAAAAAGGAGAAAATTTACCAGTACTGGGGAGGTTCTGTTTCCCGAATCACAGTTTCATCAGAAAAACGCCACTTGCCCGGAACGAAACTTTCGATCCTTATACCCAGTGCATCTATACCGGAATCACTCACAAGTATTTCTTCATCCGCTTCAGAAATGATAACATGAAATTCCACAATTTTCCCCTCCCTGTCATATGTCTTTACACATGCTTTTACCGTGGCACTTGCCATCAGTAATTCCACCTCTCCACCAGCCGCATCCATAGTTACCCCAATTGCATCTGGACGCCATACACCCAGTAAGCGGTCAGCGCACGAAGATGGCAACAATAAATGAGGCTTTTCTACCTCGAAACCCCCATTGAGAACAGCAGACGAAATAATCTCACCCCCTGAACCTGTAATTCTTAGACGCACCCTAACAGCCATGACTATCCTTCTTTTAATTTTTTTATTCCATCCGTCGCTCGACAACGAATAAATACAAGTCGTCCTATTTTAATCTTTTTCTTGCGCTGCCTGGCAAACTTCAAAAAAAGAATCTTCGGTTTTATTTTTCCATCCATAATTAATCTATTGAATATAATTATCTCAATATTAATATATAATCATTTTCCTTCTTAAATATCAAGATAAAAACTACCCTTCCCACCCTTCAAAATCTTGTTGCTGACCCTGCCCTCGTAGGTGTAGACTACAGCAGGAATCTATTACTTTTCAAAATGTGTGAAGCCTCTCCGTTCTGGATTCCCGCCGGAGTTTATCCCTGCGGAAATGGGGACCAGAATGACTAATGGAGGAGCCATTTCAGACGAGTTTTGTTGAATATGCAGCGGTCGTTCACACAAAAACAGGGATTCATTAAAAAATGAAGTTTTGCCTTTTGACATTTGATTTTTCATTTCTTATAGTTAATCTTAAAATTACGATAATAGATTTTGACATGATTAAGGACTCAAATAATATAAAATTATTTATTTCCTCAAAAGGTTGTAAAAAAATTCCAAAATAAAAAATTAAGTTTTTATCCTTGATATTTTTTCCAACAATATTTCCTGAAGAAATCGTAATTGCTGGTTTTGATACCAGGAAAGAACAATTTTTTAATAGCAAAAAAATAAACTCTTTTTTCGGAACAAAAAACATTTTTGCAATCAAGCAAGTTCACTCGACAAAAGTTGTTCCCATCTCACAAAGCGATACCCCCTCAAAATTTTCTTTAATTGAAGGTGATGCTATGATAACTTCGAGAAAAGGGATTTTACTTGTAATAAGAGTTGCTGACTGTGTTCCTGTTTTACTTTTTGATGCAAACATGATGTGCATAGCAGCAGTTCATTGTGGATGGAGGGGAATTTCTGGCGGAATCATAAAAAAAACAATAAAAGAACTCGGTTCTATTTTTAAATCTTCACCAGAAAATATTTACTCTGCAATAGGTCCATCAATTGGTCCATGCTGTTACGAAATTGGAAGCGATGTCGCAAAAATTCTCGAAAATTCCTGCCAGGCAACCCATGTAATTACATCGCGCAATGAAAAACTCTTTGCAGACTTAAAGGAAATTGTAAAAATCCAGCTAATTCAAGAAGGAGTAATACCCGATAACATCGAAACAATTCCACTCTGTACCCGATGTAACCCTCACCTTTTCTATTCCTACAGGCGAGGTGATGAAAAATTGAGACAATTCGGTTTTATCGGACTTGTTGATAAATAAACCGAATTTTATCACTACATTATGAAAACTGCGGCTGCAAGGACGGTTGTCCACAAACCGTTTTTGTGGCATCTTGCCGATTGGGTAATACTGAAAGTTTTTACGATTCTTCCACTCATCTTGTATATTTCTTTTCTTTCGTCGTAGTTCTTGTCGGGGTCAAAATCAATCCCGAGGGTCTGGGCAAGCATTGTGGCAGCGAGGTCTTCAGCATAGTTTCCACTTTTTCTTGCAGTTTCTCCAAATGAGTGATGTTCACTTAAATATCCATACTGTGTAAAATCTGTTGGAGCTGCAAGACCTACTGAAGCAGAAAGAAGTCGATTGGGTTCGTTTGTTTGATTTTCACTCATAACAACGAAAATCACCTGACCGGGTTTGAGGTAACTCTTCCCTTTTGCCCTCGATATTATTCTGCACCCGGGTGGGAAAATACTTGAAACTTTTACAATATTGTATTCTGCTATTCCAGCATCCCTCAGAGCCATCTCAAGTGAGGCAAGTTTCTCCCTTGAAAAACCCTTCCCTCTGGTGAAAAACACAGCACGAGGTAATAATCTTCCAATCCCCAGAATGTTCAATTCATTTTGTTTTTCACCATTTTGCTTCATACTTTTTTACCTCCAGTAATCATACAAACATAACACAAACATAACAGGATTGCCTCGACTCCGCTCGCCCGCCCACCCACCTAAGCCCTATATACATTCACAACGATTTCAATGCAATAAAAAAATTTTTTTATCGCTTACCACCCTTTATTCTTTGAATGAGTCCCTGTTTCTGTGGAAACGACCGTTGCCTATTTTCATAAAACCCGTCTATAATGGTTCTTCCATCAATCATTCCCGTCCCTGTTTTCACAGGGATAAACTCCGTCGGGAATCCAGCGCGGAAAGACTACGCACATATTGAAAAATATCTGAAGCAATTTCAATGAGTGATTTTCCAACCAGCTCAGTCGAAATTCCCTTCTGGACGACGAGTCTTACCCTTTCTTTCTTCACATCAAAAGATTCGTCTCCAAGAAAACCAAGAATCTTCTCTTCGTCTATCCTGTCAAAGTTAAATGCCATCTTCACTGCTTCAAGCCTTACCTCAGGCCAGAAATCTTTGCTCCCCACTTCTAAAACTTTTTCTTCAATAATCTTCGATTTTAATCCAATCATTCTCATTGCTTCAATCGTCTTTGCTCTCACAATAGGGGAAGAATCAGTTAAAAGCTTTTCCCAGAAACTCTCAAAAGTTTTTCCGTATGTTTTAGAGTTTTCTATAATTTCAATTGCAATTCCGGTAAGCACTTCATCCCCTGATGAAATCGCCTCAAAAATTGCGCCTCCTGGTTCAAATAGATAATCACATTCATTACACCCCTTACTCAAAACTTTTTCTAAAAGATTCAGAATGTGATAACGGACTTCAAACTCATCCTTACCTTTCCATGCAGGGTCTTTCCAGATATTACTGGCTACTCTACCCACACATTCAATCCACCCTGATTCAACTAAAAGGTGTAAAAAATTTATCAATACCCCGATATTAGATACAATCCCCTTCTGCCTGTATTTTTCGTCAAAAGAAAGGCAACCCCGATTTGTAAAATTCTTTTTCATTGATGGACTTTTTAGCCCCTCTAATAAATAAGGACGAATGTTAACTCCATCAGGAATAAATATCTGTGAATCTAACCCTGTAAGGAAACGATTTATCAAAGCACCGAGAGATTCCTCATCACCCCTTGAACTTAAAATCAAATATGCTATCCATGCCATATCCTCCCTCGGTGGAGAATTTTTCCATCTCTGCCAGTCCATGTTACTACTTTTTAAGTTAGACAAAAGTTTATCCATCAAATCCCATCTTTTTTTATCCATAATCCATCCGAATTCCTTCCCGGCAAGATTAAATCCCGAATCAGAAGAATAGAGTTTCCCGTGAATGTTCAAAACAAGCCATTCTTTTCCTTTTTCATCAATTTCATCCCACCCTTCTGAAATCAACCTCGACGAAGTGGTAGGCATGGCATTAATAATATTTAAAAGGCTTACTTTTTTCCCCTCATTCATCAAAGAAGAAAAAATCTCCAAAAAAGATTTTTTATCTGCTATTTCGGTTTTAACTGAAACTTCAGCAAGATATGTCTGATTTCCAGCCTGTGCCCCCGGTGGATAAACTTCGTCTATAATCAGAGAAAAACATTTCGTTTTAATCTTCTCAGGAAAATTTATTACGAAAACTTTATCAGGAATTTTCCTCGGGTCTAATGGAACATCTACTTTAAAGACCTTCTGTGAATCGGTGGTTATGAGCAATCTTTTAATAGCCCCATAAGCCGATTTTCCACTATTGTTTGAAACTCCTGACAGGTTAAGCAAAAACGCTTCAACTGGAAGGTCTCTGGAAATTGTCTTCATCGTGACAAATTCTCCTGCACCATCACCACCACTTCCTTCAATCCACCCTGTTTCGGTTTTTCCATCGCCGAGAGAATTCGCAGGAGCACCAATGATAACCTCACCACCTCCTCCAATCATTGAACTTGACGATTCAAAGACCAAAAATCCCTTTTCAGTTATGCCACCTCCTTCACTTCCAGTCTTTTCAAAAATTAGTATCATCATTTCAAAATATTTATAATTTTTTGTTTTAAATTGGGATTTAGAAGTTGTATTCTTAATAAGAGATAAATTTAATTGATTTTAACTGTTGAATTTTTTAAACAATTAAAGTTAAAGGAGGTTTATAATGGGAAAAGCAAAAATTTTAAGTTTGTTTGTTTCTTTTATTTTTTGTGTGGAATCGTGTATTTCTCCACCTCCAGAGGAAAATGTTCCAAAGTTTAGCTCTCACATCGCTCTCACAACTTTTGATTCTTTAAACGAAATCCATAGGGTATGGTATGTGAGTTACTCAGGAGATATTTATACTCTGCTGGGCATAATAGATGAAGATGATGGATGGAGTGCAATTCCTGGTGGAGGAATGTATCTTGACAGGGGCAATTTCAGGAGTGATGCAGGCAATTATGGTATAAGTGCTTTTTCAGTTACTTATGATGGCGCAAATGAGGCAACCAGTTATGAATATGGTTATTTTGCCGGCGTTGATGGGAAAGTATATGAAGTTCGATTTTCAAATAAATACATTTTTGCGAGATGGCGAACAGGAGAAATTCCTGGCGATATTGCTTCAGGTCCTTTATCAGCAGTAGGCTATAAGAATTTTTCTGACGATGCTCTGGAATATAAAAATGCAATAGTTGCAATGGGAGAAGAAACACATGGCTATCTTTATTATTATTCAGAGGTTGTAAAAAAGACCAACAATGAATGGGGTGAAGACCAGGATTACCAGATGGAAGGATTTGAAAAAATTGAAGGTGTTGAGGGTGTGGACCAAGGAGCATCAATTGCTTCTGCAACACTGGAACCTGTTTACGGAATTGAAGGAGACCCAGCATATTTTATAGTGCGAAATAGGGTAACCGGGGACTTAGTTGGAATACAAAAAGTTGGTTCACTTTTCCATGTTATGACCCTTCCTCCTATTGCTCCACCGTCAGTGCCAACCGGGCAATCAGTATCAGCAGTAGGAATAGGAAATGAGGAGAGTGGCAGGATCCATGTATTTGCCACTGACATGTGGCATTGCCTTTATCATTTAATTTTGAAACCGAATCTTGAAATAGAAGGGGGATGGCGTAAGATAGATACAGAATGCAATTTTTCGACAAGAATGGCTTCATTGTCTTCAGATGTATCCTACAATCCTCCCCCTGACGCTCCTAGTAATGGGGAACCTGTAATTTATGTTTCAACAATAAAATTGGATATTTTTGGTATAGAGAGGAATATTAAAATATTTAGAATTAGCAGTAGCAATCCTGATTTAATGGATTCCTATGAATTATCTCCATATCCAAGGGAAATATCTGGTTTTTACGGAGGCATTTTAGCAAAGAATATTTACAATTCTGAAACATCACTGGATAGGAATTTGATATTTACAGTAACGGGCATGGGTAGTCCGAGAAAAATGAGGCCCCTTTTCTTGAATGAAACAACTCCTTTGCCTGTTGGCGGGGAAACAAGAACATGGAAAAATCTCGGCATAGGACATTCAAGAGGTATCGAAGTTACAGGTATCTCGTTACCTCATGGAGAAATGTTCCTGGCGGAATATGATGGTAACAACAAGGACTACCAGGGGAGAATTGTTGCAGCGGCTATTGTTAGAGAGAATCCATTTTATGTTACAATTTCTTATTCTACCGATGATGGACTTTCATGGATTGAGCAGGATATGAGATTGATAAATGAAGACCAGCCTGCTGAAATGCAAATGAGACTGCAATCCGACCCAACAGTAGCTTTTGGTTCAAATGGAACTGCATTTGTTTCTGTCCTTGAAGGGATTCAGGAATATTCTTGGGGGAGGAGAGAATGCTTGCCTGATTTGCCTGATGCGGAAAATTATACTTCACCAATGGCGGTCAAGGTTTATCCCGTTCGATATGAAGGGGGTTCTGTCATTATAGATAAACCAGAAGTAATCGCAGGTCCAGACCAGATGGACCATCCATGGATTGCCTCCTATCACCCAGGATATGGTAAACCTACAAAGTTATTTTATACATGGTGGACTACTGTTTATCATAATGAAAATATTTATTTTGCTGAAGCAACAGAAGATGACCTTCACCCTAAAAATACCGGAGTCGTCAAATATTATATAAATGGGGAACAGAAAGTTAAAGGAAACCCACCTGTTCTGACTGTAAAAGCAGATGGAAAGGTTCTTCTTACCTATGGATTCGCATGGAAGGATATTACACCTCAACTCTGTCACTTGCCTGATTCTCCAATTGAAAATGAATGGGTATGCGATTATTTGATTGATATGGATGTAGCGGTTGGTCAAAAGTCTGATACGAGGAAAAATTTTAATTTTGACTATAATTTTAATTATTGGCCTGCAAACTCAGGATACATTGATAATGCCCAGCCATGGGCAATCATGGCATCTCCGTGCGACCCGAATCTTGTATGGTATGCGTTTAATGGTCCTGAAGAAGGCAATACCGGATGCAGTGATATTTATTTTTCCTATTCAAATGACGGAGGAATTACCTGGAGCCAGGCAATAAGACTTGGAGATATGGAAGACCCAAATCAGTGCACAGAACAATTTCAACCCTCAGTTTCAGGCACATGTGATGGAACAATTTTCGTATCCTGGTTTGATATGGGTTTAAAATGGGAGGGTGAAATAAATAGATTTTTAACTCACAGAGGAGTATTGCTAAAAAGAGATTCGACAGGAGAGTATTATCAGTATTCATCTATTGATACAATAGGAATGGTTGGAGACCCTGAGAATCTTCCCGTCCATTGTGGAAGAGGTTCACAGTCTTACCCTGCTCATTTTCTCGGAGAATATTTCTATGCAACAAGGGGTTATAGCCATGTTCATATAGTTTATCCTGTCTCCTGGGATGGTGAGGGACAATTCACTGCCCAGATGTTTCATGATATAGTAACCCCTTACAATTTCTGAGGCACAAAAATGAAAACATATCTTATAATATTTATATTTTTTACTGGATGCTATCATAGTAGGGGTAAAAAGGGTTCTGATATCGAAGCAGAAGAGAAAAATTCCCTGGACTTAATTGATATTTTTTCTGACCTACCGGAAAGACCTGATGTTTTTGATTTTAGAGAATTAATTGATTTTAAAGATGCAATAATAGACTATGACGATGATTTGGAAACTGACCCATTCCCCATTACATGCGAATCTGCTCCTTATTTGAGTGAAGAAGAAAGAGAATTTTGCATATATAAATGGAATGAAGGATGCGAAGAAGGGATTGATTATAATGGAATTCCCTGTGCTGAAGGATGGATATGCTGCAGAGGAATCTGCGTTAATCCAAAGATATCTTCTTCTAACTGTGGAGGCTGTGGAAGAATCTGTCCTTATCCAATGAGATGTGAAAATGGGCGTTGCGTTGACCCTCCAGAGGGGATGCTTTGGTGTAAAGGTGCATGGGCTGACCCTAAGAGTCCATATCATTGTGGTTCTTGTGGAAATCTTTGTCCAGAAGGTGCTGATTGTATTGACCCAGTAAATGGGACATGCTCATGGACTGAAGAAGAATGCCCTGAAGGAGATGGCCAGCTTTGCGGGTCGGGATGCTTCAAAACTGAAAGACATTGTTGTGTTGCTTCAAGATGTTGTGATTGTGATAATGCAGGTGTTAGTTCTGTAAATGAAAGTAATGCATATAGATATGCCGACTATTCTGACAATGGGGAGCCAGGAGAGTATAGAAGACTGAGTTGTGAAACAGGTGACAATCTGGGAATGATTTTTCCTGAAGATGTGTCAATGGAAGGTGAAGTTTATCCTCCATTATTTAATGGTTGTGGTAGAATTTCAAACTCGGGTTATAAAGTCCTATGGTTTGGAGAATACCTTGACAGATGCCCGGATGGATTTGTCCCTTTTCAATACTTTATTTATTTCGGAGATACAAGCGGTTACCAACATTGTAGGTGTGAAAGGGCAGCATGGCCAAACTCGGGATTCTTATATTGTCCTTCTGGACTTGGACCTGAACCAGGAGATATTCCTTGTGGAAATCAGGATTCATGGGTTATTTGCACAGGTAGTGGAAATGCATGTATTGACGGACAATGCACCTGTATGCCTCCTTATAAATCATGTAATGTCGGACCAATTGTTTGGCATGACCCCGATAGCCCAATTGAATACAGATGCATGTTAATAGATGAATGTCCTTAGAATTAAAAAACCTATGTTTTTTATCTATCTAAATGGTCATGGCTGAACGATTAAAATTATTTCGGGTCTTTTACTACCCCGCACTCTTTTTTACCACCTTTTTTTGCATTCTCAAGAGCAATTTCCGCAACTTCCCTTACATATTTATCAGAATCCTTTCTAACCAACTCAAGAAGCCTGACAGCATCATTACCACCTATCTTCCCGAGGGCTTCAATTGCTGAAATTTTAATCTCCCCTCTTATTCCTGAACTCAGCGCAAGCTCCAAAACTTCTACCGCCCCCTTCCAGCCAAGCATACCAAGAGATTTAATTGCCGCTGATGCAGTGTAAATCTGACTTTCACCACTATCAGGATAAAGCCCTTCCTCCACCACCTTCACAAGTTTCTTTTCAAATCCTTTCAAACAGAGTCTGCCAAATGCCATCGCAGACTCTTCTCTTACATCTCCTCTAATCTTATTATTTAAAGCAATTTCAATGAGTGATTTCCCAATCCGCTGAGTCGAAATTCCCTTCTGGACGACGAGTCTTACCCCTTCTTTCTTCACATCAAAAGATTCGTCTCCAAGAAAACCAAGAATCTTCTCTTCGTCTATCCTGTCAAAGTTAAATGCCATCTTCACTGCTTCAAGCCTTACCTCAGGCCAGAAATCTTTGCTCCCCACTTCTAAAACTTTTTCTTCAATAATCTTCGATTTTAATCCAATCATTCTCATTGCTTCAATCGTCTTTGCTCTCACAATAGGGGAAGAATCAGTTAAAAGCTTTTCCCAGAAACTCTCAAAAGTTTTTCCGTATGTTTTAGAGTTTTCTATAATTTCAATTGCAATTCCGGTAAGCACTTCATCCCCTGATGAAATCGCCTCAAAAATTGCGCCTCCTGGTTCAAATAGATAATCACATTCATTACACCCCTTACTCAAAACTTTTTCTAAAAGATTCAGAATGTGATAACGGACTTCAAACTCATCCTTACCTTTCCATGCAGGGTCTTTCCAGATATTACTGGCTACTCTACCCACACATTCAATCCACCCTGATTCAACTAAAAGGTGTAAAAAATTTATCAATACCCCGATATTAGATACAATCCCCTTCTGCCTGTATTTTTCGTCAAAAGAAAGGCAACCCCGATTTGTAAAATTCTTTTTCATTGATGGACTTTTTAGCCCCTCTAATAAATAAGGACGAATGTTAACTCCATCAGGAATAAATATCTGTGAATCTAACCCTGTAAGGAAACGATTTATCAAAGCACCGAGAGATTCCTCATCACCCCTTGAACTTAAAATCAAATATGCTATCCATGCCATATCCTCCCTCGGTGGAGAATTTTTCCATCTCTGCCAGTCCATGTTACTACTTTTTAAGTTAGACAAAAGTTTATCCATCAAATCCCATCTTTTTTTATCCATAATCCATCCGAATTCCTTCCCGGCAAGATTAAATCCCGAATCAGAAGAATAGAGTTTCCCGTGAATGTTCAAAACAAGCCATTCTTTTCCTTTTTCATCAATTTCATCCCACCCTTCTGAAATCAACCTCGACGAAGTGGTAGGCATGGCATTAATAATATTTAAAAGGCTTACTTTTTTCCCCTCATTCATCAAAGAAGAAAAAATCTCCAAAAAAGATTTTTTATCTGCTATTTCGGTTTTAACTGAAACTTCAGCAAGATATGTCTGATTTCCAGCCTGTGCCCCCGGTGGATAAACTTCGTCTATAATCAGAGAAAAACATTTCGTTTTAATCTTCTCAGGAAAATTTATTACGAAAACTTTATCAGGAATTTTCCTCGGGTCTAATGGAACATCTACTTTAAAGACCTTCTGTGAATCGGTGGTTATGAGCAATCTTTTAATAGCCCCATAAGCCGATTTTCCACTATTGTTTGAAACTCCTGACAGGTTAAGCAAAAACGCTTCAACTGGAAGGTCTCTGGAAATTGTCTTCATCGTGACAAATTCTCCTGCACCATCACCACCACTTCCTTCAATCCACCCTGTTTCGGTTTTTCCATCGCCGAGAGAATTCGCAGGAGCACCAATGATAACCTCACCACCTCCTCCAATCATTGAACTTGACGATTCAAAGACCAAAAATCCCTTTTCAGTTATGCCACCTCCTTCACCTTCAATCTTTTCAAAACTTCCCGTTATTGATTCAATTTTAAATGCTTCCTTTTTTTCACCTTTCTCATCACTACCCCACCACTTCCAGTCCTGCCTTTTAATTCTCCTCATTCTGTCAAATGTTATGCTCCTAAAAGATGATGTCTGGGAATCGAACATCTTAACTTCAAGCGGGGCAGGACCAAAACCGCATATCTGAACTCTTTCGTCAAGTTTATATAAAATAGGGTAAAGGCTGGAACCTGAAACAGGTTCGTAATCGAGAAAATATCCTTCCCTCTCCCCTAACTCACCGGAAAATCCTGTCAAACCCGACCAGACTACACGCATACTACCCTGCGACTTTGCTGCAAAAACCTCAAATGCCCTTCCCTTTTTGTCTCCAAAAGCCCTGAAATGAATTGCAGTTGCACCACCGCTTCCCTTCCATCTTTTGCATTCGTAATCTAACATTGAAGCACACTCTTCGAAAGTGCATGGAACCTCAAGTTTTTCCCCGTCCACATCCTCTATCACAACCTTTAAACCGCCACCCCCTTTTTCATCCGAAACCCATTTGCAGGTTAAATTTTCCTCTCCTGATACAGCTGCAGTCATGCATATTTCAGCAAAACAAAGAGATGAAAAAATGAAAAATAAAGTAAGAGTTTTTTTCATTTCACTTTAATCCATTGAAAAACACTATCATATAAATTATAAGTTTAACATTCCCCCTTCAATAATTGAAATTCTCTCCTCCCCATCATCACCTTTCAAAATCTCTGGAATTCTTTCTACACCAAACTCCAGATATAGCGGTTCCTTCGAAGGGTCATCATCAAAATATGCTTCTACCCAGAAAACCCTTCCTTTACCTTTTTCTCCCGACATTTTTCCAATCGCAGTTACCGTTTCAGATGGATGTTCACCCCCTTTTATAATCTTTAATTTTGTATCATGCTCATCTACACCAAGATTCTGAAAGAAAAATCTTGAAACCCACCTGCCATCTCCGTATGGGGCAGAAAGGCACCCGTGGAAAAATATCTTTTCCCCTAAATTCATCCCTTTTAAAACATTTTTGTAGGGAAGTTGTTTTATAACCAAAAGAGCCTGTTTCAATTCTTCCACATCTTTCAACTTCGTGCTGACTACAGCAATAGCAGAAAGGGGGTCATCTTTCCAGACAGGACACGCTACCTGGAATTTATTATCACTCTTCTTTATATCGAAAATCTGAAACGAATCAAACCACGATAGACTAAAATCTATATTAACAGGGTAATTAAATGAAGGGCTTTCAGTTTCTATCGTATAAAGATAATCAGGTTCCCACATCATGGAAGGAATGACAGGTCTTGATTTTACCCACCACTTTTGAAACTTTGAAGACAAACTAACAGGTGCAATGTCAAGTTTTGCCTCTACATTAATATCAGGAGTGGTAAGTGCCCTGAATAATAATTTTATTGAAACTCTACCGTACTCTTCCTTCCTGATACTTGCACCAAGGTACTCTAAAATTGATGCAAAAACAATTCTTCTACCTGCAGGATAATTCAATTCCTTTATCACCCTTTCAATTTTAGCCTCTCCTCCTTTTGCAATTTTTTCATTGTAAAGCATAATCTCCTTATCAAGACCGGAAACTGCATCGGAGCCAATCATGCACCATCGCAAACAGGCTGGATACTGAAGATATTTTTGCCAGAAACTTAAATTTAATTTACCCTTTTTTAGCAACTCAGTTTTTTTGATTCTCTTCCCCGAAAGGTCAAAAACATAATAGTTATCGAGATAAACAAATTTGAACTTCTCTATTAAAAACGATAGCACATCCGACCATACGGAATCCTGCTTGAGTAAAAGAAACGGAAAATTCTTAGATTCCATGATTGCTGCTATTTCTGTTCTGCTACGGAAAAATTTTTTGCTTCTATTCAGATAATAATCGAATTGTGGTGTAAGAGATATTCCTTCATGAATAGCAAGTCTTTCCCCTGAATTCATCTTCTGACTTAAAAACGACGCAAGTCTATTCAATGAAATCTGTGAGTGGTAACTTTCCTTTAATTTAAAATAATTTTTATCTTCACTACTTTCATTTTCACTTACAAACGAATCGTCAGCGAACAAAAAATGGTTGAAAGTATTATCCGCTATCTGGTAAAAAAGTAAAATAAATGCAACACCTGAAAAAGCCCATTTGACTTTTCTGGAACCATGAGAAAATATTTCGCTTATTCTCCATAAACCCATTGGTGAGGAAAAAGCCACAAATACTGAAAGGAAAACCAAACCTTTTTCGATGAATGAATTATCTTCTAACAATAGAAAAAAAGGAATCACCCACGAAAGAAAAATTAAAAATAAGTAGCCATCGAAGCGAGAAACTTTCATAATAAACGATCTGCACACCATATCCACGAACCAGAATACCGCACCTAAAATGACAATGGGTAGCAGTAATGAATCAAGACCACCTGATACCTCAAGTAATATTTCCAGCCCATACTGAAAATTACCAGAATCAAGCCATCTAAAAATTCCAGTCCTGGTAATTTCACTTATCTCCACTTTTGATGAGATAAAATGTGCTATCATCGCAGAGACAATAACTAAGCAAGCAAAAGTAGCAGAAACAAAAATTAATTTCACAACACTTTTTGAATCCGAAGATTTTACATAGATTTCTTTCTTTTGCTTCGAATACTGTAAAAGAGGCATAAGGCAAAGCAGGAAAATTGCAAATATGTAATAATGCACATCACTGAAAGCACCGAGCAAAACAAAAAAACAAAAAAGAGGGATTGAGATTTCTTCTTTTTTCCCTGAAAGGTATAATTCCAGAGAAAAAATTGTTCCTGCTATTGCAAATAGGCAGAGCACTTCAGTTGATGGAAGGTTTGAAAATTTCATATAAGCGGGAATTAAAACAAATAAAAATCCTCCAACAATTGAAAGAATTAAACTACCACACCTCATAAAAACCCATAAAAAGGCTAAAAGGGAGATTATATTCATAAAAACTGCCAGACACCTTGCTGCAAATTCGGTACTGCCAAAAAGAGCAAAAACTCCTGAAAGAATATAGATGAACCCATGGAGAGATGTATCAGGTTGTAAAGAAGGGGGAATTCTGAATGATTCTACAAATTGTCTGGCGACTATAGAATTCCTTGCCCCCTCTGCATCCACCTCGCCGGGTAACCACTCAGAACAAATTCCACGAATAGAAATAACTATTGCGAAACTTGCTACAGCCGAAAAGCAGATAATTATTCTGTTTGAAACAAAAAAATTGTTTAAACTAAACTTTTTCAAAAAACTAAATATAAAATTTTTCTTCATGAATACATTTGATTATTTGTCATTGTTTAAAAAATTGTGCTTCATGTCCTCTCCCCCTCGAACACCCGCACGACTACGCACACCACCTCCTCCTTTCAGTTTTGCTTCATGACTCCCCATCCACCTCAGACCGCAACACCACGCCAGCCACCTCCTCCTTTCGGTTTGGGCTTGATAAATCAAGCCCCTACAAAAAATGATGGATTCTTGCCACTTTTTAATATTTTTTTGAGCCATGCCGATTATTTATAATTTTGGGAAGGTTTAATAAAGTCTCGGAAATAAAATTAATACATCTAATCAGACTGAATTAAAGAAGCGCATTTGCTGTGGAAATTGTTTGCCCTTTCGTGTCAATAATATGAACTGCACAGGCGATACATGGGTCAAATGAATGAACTGTTCTAAGAACTTCAAGTGGTTTTTGTGGGTCAGCAACTGGATTTCCAATAATCGAAGCTTCTACAGGACCCGGGCTATCCTCTCCATTCCTTGGGCACAAATTCCATGTGGAAGGAACCACGCACTGATAATTTTTAATCTTTCCACCCTCGATTACAACCCAGTGTGAGAGTGTTCCACGGGGAGCTTCGTGAAAACCGAAACCTCTTATTTCGCCGGGAGGAAATTCAGGCTTCCTGTAAGTTTCTACATCACCTGAAGAAATATTATCAACAAGTTTCTTCCACATTTCCTCCAATGCATCACACATCACAGCGCACCTCACCGCCCTTGCAGCGTGCCTGCCGATTGTAGAATGAAGCATAGCAGGTGTAACCTGAACTCCCGCTATTTTACTTGCCAGACTTAGCGCCATGTCAAGATATTTTTTCGTTGGAGCATGTCCTGCAGCAGCCAAGCAAAGGACATTTGCAAGTGGTCCAACCTGAGCAGGCTTACCATTGAATGTCGGGGATTTAAGCCACGAATATTTTGAAGATTCCTCTGCATATTTAGGTTCGGTTGTTTCTTCCCATGGGTGCTTCGTCCAGTCCCCATCATACCAGGAGTATTTGATACTTTCTTTCACTGAATCACGGAATAACGGGTCGTTAAAACTCTTTATTGGTTTAAAAGAACCCAAATCTCCATTTTCTATGTATCCGCCGGGCATCCAGAATTCCTCTCCCTTTGTATCGAGGGGCAAATCAGGAACAGAAAGATAATTCTTCACTCCAGAACCATAACCAAGCCAATCCGCATATTTTGCCCCTACTGCCGCAACATCTATAAGATAAACCTGCCTCACGAAATTTGTAACTTCGTCAATCAGTTCCTTTACATGCATTAGTTTTTCCATATTGAGCGCCGCCTGATTGTCGAGATTTATGGGATTAGCAACTCCACCAACAGCAAGATTCTGAATATGAGGTGTCTTACTTCCCAATATTGCTACAATTTGATTCGCTTTTCTCTGATATTCAAGAGCATCAAGATAATGTGCCACTGCAAGAAGATTCAGAGAAGGGGGGAGTTTCATAGCAGGATGACCCCAGTATCCATTTGTAAATGGTCCGAGTTGACCGCTATTTGCAAAGGCTGCAACCTTTTCCTTGACAGAAGCAAAATGTTTCCAGCTATTGCCGGGCCACTCGGAAATCGAATCTGCTATTGATGCTGCCTCCTTTGGGTCTCCGCTTAATGCAGAAACAATATCAACCCAATCGAGAGCGGAAAGATGATAGAAGTGAACTATGTGGTCGTGAATTGCGTGTGCTGCTATTATAATATTCCTGATTAAATTTGCATTTTTCGGAATTTCGAGTTTCAAAGCATTTTCAACAGCCCTTACAGAAGTTATAGCATGCACGGTGGTGCAGACCCCGCAAATCCTCTGTGTAAAAAGCCATGCTTCCCTCGGATCTCTCCCTTTCAAAATCACTTCAATTCCCCGCCACATCGTCCCGGCACTCCACGCATTTTTCACCTTTCCTCCTTCGACTTCACAATCAATTTTTAGGTGTCCTTCGATTCTCGTTATTGGATCTATTACTATTTTTTGACCCATAGTATTACCTCCTTTAACAATGATGAATTAGTAATCTAAAAAAAATTTTCTAAATTCCTCAATTCAATATCTTTAAAAATTTTTCAATGTTTTGCAGTTTCAGTTGCCGGTAAAATCGGCAAAGCCTTAACAAACAAAAAGTATCCCCATATTTCAGTTGCAATAATTCCTATCGTTATCATAAGTTCAGCCCCGGCAGGGAAATATGTCCATCCATGACCAGGGTCGAACCCGATGAGATATGTGTTGATTCTGTAAACTCCACCACCCAGCAGGAGCAACACCGCTGTTATAAAAAGCATCCTCGGGGATTTCCTGTAATCTGGAATGAAAAGGATTAGCATTGGAATGAGGTAAAGGAGATTTTCAATCCAGAACATAATCCCTTTCAAATCCCCTGTGAATGCTTCCGATATTGCTCCACGAATAGCAAGGTCAAGGAACCTTACTATAAGGTAGGCTAAAGTTAAATAAGAAGCAATTTGAGCAAGTTTCTCTAAAAATGGAGTTTCAAATGGTCTTTTAAAACCAAGCGATGAAAGCAAAGATTCACCAACTACAATACTATAACCCATAACGAGACAGGAAATCAGAAATAGCAGGGGGATAAGTGGAGTATGCCACAGTGGTGACATCTTGTGCCCAGCAATTAGAAGGAGTGAACCGAGTGATGACTGGTGCATAGTCGGAAGAAGCATTCCAAGAGCAACTATAAAAAACAGAATTTTTTCCAGAAAATTTTTAATTCCCCCTAAAAATTTCCATTTTTCCTCAAACCGCTCTATGAAGGATGGAGCGAGTTCTATCCACAAAACAAGGACATAAGCCATGATACAAAGAGCAACTTCAACCATAACCGATGTAAAATGCATATATTTTGGTAGCAAAAGGTTATAAAATTGCCAGTAACGACCAATGTCGAATAGAATTGACACTCCAGCAAGAGTATAACCAAAAGCACTGGTTAAAACTGCAGGGCGAACGAGAGGGTGGTATTTAAATTTATTAAACACATAAACGACGAAAGCCATAGCATATCCGCCACAGGCAAGAGCGCATCCAATAATGACATCGTACGCAATCCAGATTCCCCATGGATAGCCATCGCTCAAATTTGTAACCGCACCTATTCCGTAAATGAACCGTTTCAAAATGAAGAAATAACCAATAATTGCAATTATAAAAAAGGTTATAAATGTTCCATTAAATATCTTTCCACCCAATGGTTTTGCGTGTTCCATGACTGTTACTCCTCGTTAATTAAACCCTTCTTTAAAATCCTACTTTTTACCTTCCTTTTCCTTCTCCATGTCCCCTTTTTTCAAATTACGATAGGTAATAAAAGAAAGAAAACCTAAAACCACCACAGGTGCTATCATATATTTATAGATTCCATGCTGAATACCCTCTGAAAAAGCAGCAGGGGAATCTTCAGAAAGTGCTGGCAGACCAAGGTCAGTAAAGGGAACAGCAGATAGATAAAGCACCTGAGTTCCACCTCCCTCCCTCTCCCCGTATATGTGCTGAATGTATTTTGGATTATTTTCGATTCTTCTTCTTGCCTCCTTAAGAAGGTCTTTCGTCTTTCCAAAAATTACAGCCCCGGTTGGGCATGCTGAAGTGCATCCCGGCTGCTGTCCCTTTGAAACTCTCGCTTCAAAACACAAATCACACTTAGAAATAACAGGGAATGGCTTATCCCATTCAAATTTAGGAATAAGGAAGGGACAGGCGACCTGACAGTACCTGCAACCAATGCACGCTTTCTTATCGTATGTGACTATTCCATCCCCGGGTCTTTTCCTGAGAGCCTGAACAGGACAGGCTGAAACACAGGCAGGGTCAACACAATGCATGCACTGTCGCTTAATGAAATAAGATTTATCCCCTTCTCGATAGAGTTTTATGATATTTCTGGTTTTTGCTGAAAGGTCTATCGGGTCATCCCAGAGTTTATCAGGTGAAGTATGTTCTGGTGGAAGACCATTTACCTCTTTACAGGCATAGACGCACGCCTTACAGCCAATACATTTCGTATTATCATAAAGAAGCCCAAGAGCATCATCTCCAAGTGTTTTTGCTGTGTGAGAAGCCAGAACATCTGATGCACCTGTTAGAGCAACAAGCCCCCCACTTCCTGCAACGGCTTTTAAAAAGTTTCTGCGTTTTATATCCATGTTCTGCTCCTTTAAAAGATTGTCAGTATCAAAATCATTATTTTTGCGTCGAACTCTGCTCATCTCCCCCCTTCGAAGGCATCTTCTTCATTGCAACCCCTGCTCCCACCGCAGCCGCACCTGCAATAGCACCAAGCAAAGCAGCCGCACCTGCATTTATTCCTCCACCCTTCTTCGTATCAATTGGAGGATAAGTATCAGGTGGAGTATAACTGTGAAGGGTTGCAAGGTCATGAAGTGGCTTTTTAAAACCCACGGTTCCCTCGACACAACCAAAGCAAGGATGACCTACGCCAACAGGCCATGCTCCATTTATGTCACAAAATTGAATTGTAGGACAATTTGCATGGGTTTCAGGACCTTTGCATCCTAATTTATAAAGGCAATAACCCGCTCTATGCTTTTCATCACCAAAAGTTTCAGCAAAGCGTCCTGCATCGAAGTGTGGTCTTCTTTCGCAATGCTCGTGAATAAGTCTTCCATAAGCAAATTTCGGACGATTGAGTTCATCGAGAGCAGGAAGTTTTTTGAAAGTAAGAAAATGCACAACAGTTCCAAGGAAGTTATATGGACTCGGTGGGCATCCTGGAATGTTCACAACCGTCATGCCTTCGAGGATTTCATGAGCCCCCTTCGCACCTGTTGGATTTGGTGGAGTTGATTGAACTCCTCCCCATGAAGCGCAGGAACCTATAGCAATAACCGCAGCCGCAGAAGAAGCAACCTCTTTAAGTATATCAACCGCTTTTTTACCACCTATTTTGCAATATATTCCCCCATCTTTTGTTGGAACCGAACCTTCCACCACACATACATACTTTCCCCTATGAGTTTCCATGGCCTTTTTTAATGCTTCTTCTACCTGTGCTCCTGCTGCAGCTGCCAGTGTCTCATGATAATCCACGGAAATCAAATCAAGGATAAGGGTATCAAGTTTTGGGTGAGTTGAACGAAGCAGAGTTTCTGTGCATCCTGTGCATTCCTGGAAGTGAAGCCAAATAACAGGAGGTCTTGCCGGACTTGTCACTGCAGATGCAATTTTTTCAGCCATTCCGACGGGAAGCCCCATCGCTGCTGCAAGTGCTCCACACAACTTCATAAAATCCCTTCGAGGCATTCCTGCACAATTATCCTTTTCCGACGAAAAAGCAGTAAAATTTTTGATTCTCATGATTTTAATCCTCCTCGTATAAACTTTTTAAAAAATTAAATCTTTTAAACCACTTTTGAATTAACAATGATTTAAATGATAGTGCCATATTTAATATTTGAATTTACTTAAATAAAAAAAAAGGAAAAATGCAATAGGTTAATGAAAAAATTTTTAAAATGTAAGGAAAAACTCCCCTTCCCATGATAAGAGATATGGAAAAACGCAACACTTTAAACCTTCTTCCAGCGGAAGGAGGAATCCATTATCCTTTGTGGCTTAGAGAAGTCGAAATGACTGTATTAGATACTACTTTATATCATAAGGCATAGCTGGAAAAGAATATTGTGAACAAGGAAATTCTCTGCTTCTATCGCCGTAGTATTCGTGTCTTTATCGCGCTGCAAAACCTTAAGTATATACTCTCCTGTTAACCTTGCGTGTAAACCATCAATGTAATAGTTGAGCCCCACAGTTCCCCATATTTCCTGTCCAAGGTCGCTATCAATATCCTTATCGTAATAATCTAACCTGAGCATTGGCTCAATTCTTTTGATGAAAATGTAACCAAAGTGGACAAAAGCACCATGTGCTACAAGAGGGTCAGGAGAAACATTCTTTCTTTTAGTTGGGTCTGCTTCCGGAGTCTGGGCACCGTCTGGATAATATATTCTTCGCATTGCATACTCTGCAAGAATGCTGAGATTATCACGCAGATATCTTGCTTCTACACCAAAATGTAGAAGGTGTCCTGTTTCATTCTTTGTCGTCTTTCCACTTTCATACCATGTATATTGTGGCATGCCATACCATACATAGGGAGCAAATTCTAATCCTTTAACTGGTTTTAGAAGGAAGCGGAAAAGGAAATCCTTACCTAAGTTATCATCTGTTAGATTATCCGGATTTGCTGACATATAGCCAGGAGCAAGTGCAGTGTCAGAAACTGTTAATGATAATGTCTTTGCTGGATCATCAGGGTCTACCGGAGTAATTGTCTTCGAGGCAAATCTCATACCATTGAAAACACCCGCAGTAATAGAAAAATAGGGTTGGTCAAAAATGAGTTCAAGACCAACCTGACGCCAGACAGAAAATGATGAAGTTACAAGGGGATAATCAATTACCATAAGTTTACCAACATTCATTGGCATGAAATAGGTAAAGTCTGGTATGAATCGTCCAAAACGAATTTCGAGTGCCTTTATTGGTTTAATTGAAGCCCTTGCGTCAAGAAGAAATCCATCAGTATTAACCATGTCACCCTGAATTAGATAGCTAACTTTATCTTTCAAAAAACTACCCGTAAGAATGATTCTCATCCGTGCTAAATTAAACTCAATATCTCTTGAAATCTGCTTCGTGCCAACAAAATATTTTTCATCAGCGAGATCAGTAAATAATAATTGCGCCTGAAGAACCCCTCCAAGTTTCATTTTACCCCATGAGGATTCAACTATTGGTATACCTTCTTCCTGAGCTTGTGGAGGTGGAGGGGGAGGTGGGGGGGGAGGTGGCGGAGTAACCTCTTCTAATTTAGGTTCAACTGGTGGCGCCGGGGGTTCTGGCGCAGCCGGCTGTTCGGGGGCAGGTGTTTGTTCCTGCGTTGTGACTTCTGTCCCTTGTGTAGCAGGAGGCTCAGAAGATTGTGCATAAGATACAGCAGTTAAAACGAACCCAGCAATTACAAAAACTGTAGAAATTAATAACATTTTGCTTTTCATTTTTTTTCTCCTTTCTAATTTTTTGCTATTCAGGTTCTTTGTTCTTCAAATACTCTGAAATACTTTGCTATTAACCCATAAGCAATTACACCTCCAGAAACAATGCCAAGTGTAATTATAAATTCACCAACTGCAGGGAAATAGGTTCTCCCGTGGAATATATCCGGCATTGCGACGAGGCACACATTGAGCCTGTTTACAATCACTCCTAAAACAATCAGTGAAGCAGCTCCCCATACAGCATTAGGATTTTCGCGCAACGATTTGGAGAGTAAAATTACTATTGCTAAAATCGGAAGTAGTATTTCAATCCAGAACATCATCGAATACTTTGTGCTTTCAAAAAGTAGTCCGATATCTCCAGCAACAATCAATTCTAAAAATTTAACACCAAGATAAATTCCCGCTAAAACAGGAAGAGCTTTCCCCAATCCAGTTATTGCATCTTTTTCAAGTTCTCTACCCATGGTTCTTGCACTTACATTTGATTCAAAAATTACCATTGCTGGTCCTACCATAACAGCGGAAAGGAAAAATAGAACAGGAAGCATTGGAGAAAACCATAACGGATTCTGTCTGTGTTCGGCGGCAAGGAAAAGTGAGCCAAGAGAGGATTGGTGTAAAGTTGATAAACCGATTCCGGTTATTACAAGCCCGATTTTGACCTTCTCGAGAATCTGAAGTATCTTACTGAATTTATTCTGCCACTTTTCTAAAACTACAGGAGCAAATTCAAGTGCCAGAACTGTCGTATAAAGGAGCACGCACCAGCCAACTTCAAATAGAACAGAGTGCGGGTTCCACATCCATATCATATGGATAATCGCCCACGGTCTTCCGAGGTCCACCAGCAGCGCTAAAACTACCATTACATACCCCAAAAATGCGGTTAAAATTGCCGGGCGCGCTATTGCATGATACTTTTCCCTGTGAAAAATGTAAACCACTGCCGCTGTTGTAAACCCACCTGCAGCAAGCGCAACTCCACACAGAAGGTCAAATCCTATCCATAATCCCCATGGCCATGTATCGGACAGATGAGTAATTGACCCAAGCCCTTTTGCCCACCTGTAAAAAGTAAGGCAAACCGCAAGAGCCGCTAATATCCACAATATTACCTTCGCAATTCCTTTCATGATTCACCTCCCTTCTTTTCCTCTGATTCTTTTGATTCTTTCTCTTTTGATGTTTTACCTTCAGATGCTTTAACTTCTTCCCGTCGTTTTGTCAGGTAATAACTCCCCGCCATAGCAATGACAACGGTAGTGAATGTAATAGGAACCGAAATCATACTTATCTTTGTGTAATGGTCAGCCGGCTCAAAAGGAAGAATCGGAAAACCTAATTTATCATAAGGCACCGTGCTCAGCAGAAGCCAGCTTGTTCCACCAACTTCATGCTCACCATAGACCCACGGTTTACCAGTTCGAGGATGCTTTGGATAAGCATCAGGATTTGCTTCAATCCTTGCATAAGCCTCTTCGAGCATAGCTTCGCGGGTTCCATAAATCATTGAATCAGATGGACAGGCTGTTACACACGCAGGAGAAAGCATCAAACGACCATCCTCTTCAAGTTGCTTCTTTTGCTCGTCACTGTAACCTTCAAATTTCACTCCAACTTCCTCATATTTTGAACCCTGTCTGTTGTAGCAAAAAGTGCATTTGCGAATTCTCGGGTTATTTGAATGCCACTCGAAAGTCGGAACACCAAAAGGACATGCTACCATGCAGTATCTGCAACCCATGCATTTTTCCGGATGCCATATAACAGGACCATAATCTAATTTTTCAAGAGCACCAACAATACATGCCGAGGCACAGGCAGGCTTTAAACATGCCATACATTGTTTCCTTCCAAAGTAATATCGCAATTCCCCTGTCTTTGGGTCAACGAGTTCGTTATATCTGACCACAGAAAATGTATGGTCGTTGAGAGAACCAGGGTTCTGGTAACCAGGACCCTGGAAAAAACTTGCAGGAGGTCCAGCAGGGTTTTGATTCCACATCTTGCAAATTACCTGACAAGCCCTGCATCCCATACACCGGTCAAAATCGTAAAGAACTGCCATTGGTTTCATGACGCACCTCCTTTCTTAACGATGTCAACAAGGAATGCCTTGTATTCAGGAATCGTTGTATTGGCATCTCCAACCATAGGAGTCAGGTCATTTGCAGAAGCACCTTTACCCAGACCTTCATAACCGAAGTGCCATACAACCCCAACCTGATGAACCTTTTTCCCGCCAACCATAAGGCTTGGCATTCTCTTTGTGACAAGTGCATGGATTTCAATTGACCCGCGTTTTGATTTTAAGATTACAATATCTCCATTCCGTATGCCTTTTTCATTCGCCAGTTCCTCTCCAATTTCGACAAATGAGGTTGGAACAAGCTCCACAAGCCATGGCAGGTTACGAGTCATTGCACCAGCCTGCCAGTGTTCGGTAACACGGTAAGTTGTGCAAACAATCGGAAATTCCTGGCTTGTGCCAATTTCATCGGGTCTCCAGATTTTAATACATGGATTATATTGTTGCTTGCTCATTAAATTTGGTATTGGGCTTTCAACAGGTTCATAATGTTCAGGAAGAGGTCCTTCTGCCAGATCTGGTGAAAATAAATCACCATGTCCATCCTTGCGCATTATAAAAGCATAATGGCGTTTGCCCGGTGGCAGTGTGGGATTACCGTCAGGCACATCACCAACAAATTTCTCACCATTCCACCATACAACCGGTTTTTGTGGAGCCCATGGTTTTCCAGTATTCGAATCAACTGATGCAAGGTTATAAACAATACGACGATTGACCGGCCATGACCATGCCCAGTTTGACCACAAACCTATTGGGTGATTGGGGTCTTCATTAGACCTGTCTGCGCTCCTCCTTTTCATTCTGTTTCCATCAGGAGCATACTTATCTTCTCCGGGATTAACATTACTACCTGCATAAACCCAGCAACCACAGGCTGTAAGACCATTATCTTGCAAATTTGCAAAGGATGGAACCTGCTTTCCTTTCTTCACCTCTATCTGTTTACCTTGCACTGTAATCGTCCCATCGGCAGTATAATAACCATTTATTTCCTTTGATACTAAGTTTACATCGGGCTCTTCCCCCTCTCCGTAATTCCATGAAAGATTAAGTACCGGGTCAGGAAACTTCGTTCCCTGTTTTTTGAATTCCTCCTTCAATTTCTTTGCGAGTTTATCCAGAATCCACAAATCACTTTTTGCCATTCCGGGAGGTTCCTGTGCCTTGTAACGCCATTGAGCCCATCTACCCGAATTTGTAATTGAACCCTCTTTTTCAACAGAAGAAGCCGCTGGAAGGAAGAAAACCTCTGTTTTGATTTCTGAAGGATTCACTCCGGGTCGCTTCCAGAATGTTGCAGTTTCAGTAATCCACAAATCAGCAACAACCAGCCAATCAAGATTTCCAAGTGCTTTCTTTTCTTGAAGAGCATTTGGGCCACCCACTGCTGGATTCTGCCCGAGGGCTATAAGTCCCTTAATAATTCCCTTCTCCATTGCATCGAATAAACCGATATGGGAATAATTGGCACCAGTTTTTCGTTTTGGAAGATACGAATAGCAGAAATCATTTTCAACTGTTGCCGCATCACCCCAGTATGCTTTAAGGAGACTAACTGCATATTTGGGAAAATTCGACCACCATGCAACACTCTTGGGGTCTTTTTCTTTTGCTTTTTCACCATAGAATGGGGTTTTTGCCGCCAAGTATGATTTTAAATCCTTCCATGTATCAATTGGTGTTTCAAGATACCCCGGCAAAATGTGGAACAACAACCCAAAATCCGTTGAACCCTGAACATTTGATTCCCCTCTCAACGCATTGATACCTCCACCTGCAACGCCTATATTACCTAAAAGTAGCTGCAAAATGGCGTAAGAGCGAACATTCTGAGAACCAACGGTGTGCTGTGTTGTTCCCATAGCATACAGGATTGTCCCGCTCATTTCAGGGCGATGGGTATCCGTGTAGAGTTCATAACACCGCAGGAGTTTCTCCATCGGAGTTCCTGTGATTTCACAAACTTTTTCAGGAGTGTATCGTGAAAAGTGTTTTTTCAACAAATCATAAACTGTTCCTGGGCCAAGATTAATGTCCTTGGAAACACTTCGGCTCTCGAGCGCCCACCCTGCTTTAGGGTCGGGCTCAGAAACTTCGGTTCCTTTTTCATCAGTCCACTTTGCAACCCAGGTGTTATTCCCTGAATCCCATACCCATGATTTAAAAAGTTTCTTTCCTGCAGGATTCTGCCATGTTTCATCGTAGAGCCACGACCATGTTGATTTGTCATACTGCTTTTTCTCGGGATTGAAACCCGTAAAAATTCCATCAACAGCACCTTTGAACTGAGGATTTAACTTGAATCCTGCATTTGTATGCTGGATTACATACTCCTTCTGTATTCTTCCTTTTTCGATTGCATAGTTAATCATCCCGCCAATAAATGCAATGTCAGTTCCAGGTCGTATTGGAACCCATAAATCAGCTCTCGAACCAGTGCGGGTAAGCCTGGGGTCAACGCTTATTAGTTTTGCCTTTGATTCCCCTACTTTGCGCTGGTGTGCATCACCATGAATTGCCCTCATAACCCATTTGAACGCCATTGGATGATTTTCGGCGGTGTTGCTACCAATTATCATTATGCGGTCAGCATTGGCGATATCCACCCAGTGGTTTGTCATAACACCACGCCCGAAACTTGCCGCCAGACCGGCGACAGTCGAGCTGTGTCATATCCGCGCCTGGTGTTCGATATACACCAGCCCCAGTGCCCTCATGAGTTTACTGTAAAGGTAGCATTCCTCATTGTCGAGTGCTGCACCACCTAAGGCAGCAATACCCTCATTTCGATTCACTACGAAGTCGCCGTCTTTTTCAATTAGAGAAGCATTTCTTGTTTCCCGGATTTTTTCTGCTATCGCATTAATTGCTTCTTCCCACGAAATTTCTTCCCAATCTATCGCTCCGGGCTTGCGATGCAAAACCTTTTTTGCTCGACGCTCATTCACTGCTACTTGAAGCAGTGAGGCTCCTTTACTGCATACGCTCCCTTCGTTTATAGGATGCTCGGGGTCCCCTTCGATATTTATTACTTTCCCTTCAGAAGTATGAACGATAACCCCGCATCCTACTCCGCAAAAGCAGCAGATAGAATGAGAAATAGTAGCCTTTTTGATTCTGCACTCCGAAGCTACCAATTCCGCATCCGCTTTCTTTGCACCTAAAACCGAGAGGGCAGTACCAGCAAAAGAACCGATAGATAATGTCAGAAACTGTCTTCTTGATAATTTCATTCGTGCCTCCTTTCTAAGAATCAAGCGGACAAAATTTTACTTTCTGACTCATGATACCCATTTTTCTGAGCCAGAATATCAAAAATGACGCTTGACCAGAAAATCTGGTCTTCGTCAACTACACTCCCCTGGGGTAATGCTCTTTCATCGTAGGTTTTAATGTAACCTTTACAGGCTTCACAGGTAGAAATACTCCAAACCGGCTCCCCTTCTATTGCTAAATACCCTATCGTGTTTTCCTCGCTATTTCCACAAAAAGGACAGGTTGTTCGTGGAAATTTCCATCTGAAATCGCAACGATGGCACCACAGTTCTCTCTGCCCTTCTGGCTGCAATTCATTACTCCTTCTCTCACCTCCTTCTTGTGCTTTTAAAATAAATGACAATGAAGGACGGGATGTGCAGTATGGACATAATCCAGTGTTAGTCAAATTTTCATCAGATAGAAAAGAAAAACCTCTCCTTGCCAGTTCTTTCATAAAAGGACGAGCAAAATATACGGCAAAGAAAATCATAATTGGCTCATTTTCTGTTCCTTTAAGAAATTCCGGGACCGGAGGCAAATCGGATGTCTGAAGCAATTTCGCAAGATAAGTTTGCGGTTGAAATTTTTCATTGCCATTTTCATGTAATATCTCCTTAATCTTCTCAAATCGGGAACCAAGTGTTTCTTCTATGATTGACGCTACACCTTCGTAAACCTGAGATACTGCTTCTTTCGCCGGATGCGGATGTCCGTTATGCTCAGAAGATAAAAAAAGTTTGTTTTTATCCAGAGTTGAATAAAAAGATTTTATTTTTTGAATGCAGGCAGAAACTTTCTCATCAACTATCAAAAGGGATTTTTTGCCAGTAGAACGCCTGGGCGAGTCAAGTTCTTCTTTCATATTAAATTTCCCATGTTCATAAATAAGAATATAGAAAATTGCAATATGTTTATAAAAAAATTTCAAAAATATCGGGAAAAACTCCCCATCAGACGACAAAATGAATGGAAAAACGCAACACCTTAAAATTTCTCGCCCCCCTTCAAAACCATATTCCTGCGAAAGCAGGAATCCATTATCCTTGTTTGCTGATAGCCATCGAAACCACCTTCTCTTTTTTAATTCACACCCAGGTTGGAAAAAATTTATTGGAAAAAGATACTCTTCCTCCAGAGGAATCACCTTCCCTTTTTTCTCAAATCCTTTATTGAAATATTACATGAAAAGACTTTCCCCCGACAAAATCAACCAAAATCAACTTTTATTGTCTTCCTTATCTAAAATTTCATCTCCCTTTATCGACTCCTTTTTCATATAATTTTTCCACCTTTTAATTTTTTCATACGGAACTGCCTTGCTCACAAATTCATGTGCCTCCTTAAGCCACCTGAATCTTTCTTCTGGAGTAAGACTCATGGGTGCGATTATAAGCAGTTGGTAAGAAAAGAAAAAGTTGGGGATAGTATAAATGTTGTGAGGGAAGTAAAAACAATACAATATGTTGTGGCATTGCAACGCCATTTCAACGATTCCTAATCGCACCCAAGACTTATAAAAAACTTTAATCTGTCTGTAGATATGGTAAATGAATATTCAATATTTTCCTTTTCTCGTCCCATTCTTCTATTTTTCCATTTTAATTTTTTCGATTTCCTCCAATGCCTTAATATCAAAAATATCCTGTGACCTTCCAGTCAAAGATTTGAGTTTCTTCAAATGTTTTTTTGATATCACAGGAATTGTAATACCCTTTATCTTAAAATATTCAATTTTTTTTTCAATTTCACTAAATGGTATTAATTCTGGCATGCTTCAAATCAAGGTAACATTTTAGGAATGAGCCAAATGGGAAAAGCCTGCATAAATAGAGGTTTTTTACGCATATTGATGGTTAAAAGTATTACCTTGCATGCATGGTAATTAAACCATGCTGAAATTTAATTATTTCTATTGACTTTAATTACTATAACAAAGTATTTTTTTAATAATAAAAATCGAGTTACTTAGATGGCCAATTCTATAACAGTGAATATTGTAAGGAAAAAGGGATTATAAATGGGGTAAAATGTGCCTAATAAATTAATTTTACTTGTAGGAACAAATCCATTACCTGACTTTGTTGTTGCTGAGCATTTTTTGCTACATACCACTTCATTAAAATCAGTAACCCTGCTATATTCTGAAAAAACAGAATATCAGGGAGGGACTAAGGATTATGCAGAGAATCTGCAAAACCTCCTTCGGAGTCGCCACAAAGAAAGAGATTTGGGATTTGAACTAATACCTCTTTCAGATGTAAGCGATGCTAAAGAGATTCAACGCAATCTTAGAGACAGGCTCATCAAATATTTACAACAAACAGAATCAGTTCATTTCAATTACACTGGTGGCACAAAGGCAATGGGCATACATGTATACAGATGGCTTGAATGGTATGCAAAAGAAAAAAATCTACCTGTATCATTCTCTTACCTTGATGCAAGGACATTTCAGATAGTAGATGATGAAAAGGGAAGGATCACAGACGATTTAAGAAATAAGGTTAGCCTCAGCCTCGAGGAATTGATAAAACTTCATGGGTTTGAAAGGGAAAATGAGCAATCTGATGACTTTGATTTATTCAATAACGCAATAAAGAAATTTCAGGAACTCATAGACAATGACACACTCGAAACCTATTTTACTCACTATGATAGAGCAGTTTTTGTTGACGAAAAAGGCAAGATACTGAATAAAACTGAAAAATTAAAACAAAAAATAGAAAATAACTCTATCAAACAGGGTGCTTTTTTAGAAGTTGTAAAGTTAATGCCAGAGGAGTATAGACTATTCAGTAACGATGGTTCATTTAAAGGACCAAAAACCAATAAACATACAGAAAAAGCCATTGAATTCCTCGATGGTAAATGGCTTGAGCTTTATATCTACAAAGTGCTAACTGAAAAGATTTCAGATAAAAATAATGCGATATATCTTAATTGGGAAATCAAAAAACCTGAATGGAAAAATCCAAACCAAAATTTTCAGTTGGATGTTATTTTGCTAAAAGGTTATCAATTAATAGGCATCTCATGCACTACCTCTAACCGTAAAGATTTATGTAAAAGTAAAGGTTTTGAGATTTTTATGAGGACAAGGCAGATAGGAGGTGAAGAGGCAAGGGCAGCGCTTGTTACCAGACTATCAGAAAGTCAGAAAAAGGAGGTCCAAAGCGAGCTTGAGATTGACACAGGTGGCAGGGGAAATATCCTTGTCCTTGGTGCCAATGACCTTAAAGAGTGTATTCTTATAGAAAAGATAAGAGACTTTATCAAATAAATCCGGAGGTTATCTATGCAAAATCAAGTTTATGCAGTCCTGCTTGATACCGTATCAATACAGGGATACATATTCAGCACCAATAATCTTAAGGAGAACATTGGAGCATCCAGAATAGTAGAGAATATATACGACAGTCATCTAAAAGAGGTAATCAAAAAGCTTTTTGCAGTATCTAATGATGACTACTATAACGCATGGGAGGAAAATCCAAAAAAGAAAGCCATATTGGAAGATTCATCTCACTTTGAGATTGGCTATATAGGTGGTGGCAATGCCTTGCTTTTTTTCAAAGAAGAGAAAATGGCAAAAGAATTTATTAAGCGGTGGAGTATGCGACTTCTTATACACTGTCCCGGTCTCATTTCTGCCTGTGCAATGGGGAAGATAGATTTTAATGACTTTTCAAAAAGTTTAAAAAAACTTTTTAAACAGCTTGCTGAAAACAAATCAAGTTTTGTTCCACAAACCGTTATAAGAAGACACGGTATAACCGCAGAATGCCCAAATACAGGCTATTCAGCAGAATTATGGTGTGAAAAATTACCCGAAGAAAAGTATGTTTCCTCAGTGTCAAATGCAAAGATAATGGGAGCAGAAGAAGCTAATAAAAAGTTACAAGGAATTCTTCAAGATTACGGTCTTGCTGATAAATATACCTTTACGGATGAGATTGACAAACTCGGACAAACCAAAAAAGAAGATAGCCATATTGCGATTGTGCATATTGATGGAAACGATATGGGAAAAAGATTTCAATCACAGAATGACCTTCTTGGTTTAAGAAGATTATCCTCCTCTGTAAGAAAAGCAGCATTAAATACCTTTATAGAGATGCTGAAAGGGGTCGTCGAAAATATAGAAAATGGGAAATTAGAGAAAGAGGGCATTGAGCTTCAAAAGGAGAAAAGAAAAACCATCTTACCCTTGCGTCCAATAGTTATTGGTGGCGATGACATAACCTTCGTCTCTGAAGGACGTCTCGGAATCTGGCTTGCAAAGATATTCCTTGAGGAATTTCAAAGACAAGATGTTTCAGATGGTGAACCATTAACTGCATGTGCTGGTGTAGCAATAACAAAGACAAAATATCCCTTCTACAGGGGATATAAATTAAGTGAAGACCTCACAAGAAGCGCAAAGGACGCAAGAAAAAATGCAAGAGACAATGGTTCATGGATAGACTTTCACATTGCCTATGGTGGATTCTCGGGGGAACTGAAAGAAATTAGAGAATACCACTACAGGACACCCTCAGGTGATGATCTCTTTTTAAGACCTTATAAAATTACAGACCTTGATGAACTACTCAATAAGGTTAACGAATTGAAAAGACAATTCCCTCGTTCAAAGATCATGGAACTCAGATGCGTTCTTTACGCTGGTAAAAATGAACAGAAACTTTTTCTTGAAGAATTAAAGGCGAGAGGATTGAGGCTGCCAGAATATAAGGAGTTTAAAGTAGATGAAATTATTCTAAGCAAGAAAACCCCATATTTTGACATAATTGAAATCATGGACTTATATCCAGAATTTGCCTTACCAGGAGGTGAAAATGAAAACATACAATCTTAAACTTACATTACAATCCCCTTGCCTCATTGGATCAGGCGAGGGTTTCGGTGCAGTTATTGACTCAGACATAGTATTCGATGAATTAGGGATTCCTTATATCCCGGCAAAAAGAATCAAGGGTTGCCTGAGGGATTCAGCCATTGAGGTCTGCGAAATGTTCAAACAGGCAGAGATAAAAATGTTTGTTTTAGAGGAAGAAAATTCAGAAAACAAATTCAAAATCGTGAGTCGCCTCTTCGGTAAACCTGGAGAAGAGAAACCAGCACAGGTGTATTTCTCTAACCTCACAATCGAGGGATATGAAAAAATTGTTCAATGGATGAAATATTTGATGAATGAGTACCAAAACATAATTACGCGGGAGTCAATAATAAACCAATATACAGAGATACGACAACAAACAGCTATTGATGAAGAAACTGGCACCGCTCAAGGGCATTCTTTAAGAACTATCAGGGTCGCTAAAAAGGGTACTTTCTTTATAGGAACAATAGATATTGAAGAGGTTAATGAAGATTTGATTGCACTTCTTTATTTTACCTGTAAGAATCTCAGACGCATGGGCACAAAAAGGAACAGGGGCTTTGGGTCGATTGAGTGTAAGCTCTATGAAGACTCAAAAGAGATAAACTTTTTAGCTAAACTGGAGGAACTATGCATGCAATAAGATATCGTATAACTTCTCTTTCACCTTTATTATTTACATCGAACGCAGGAGACCCCAATATGGTTGAAACACTGGACTATATTCCAGGAACATATTTAAGGGGAATGTTTGCCATTAAATATATCAAAAAAAATAAAAGTCTCGGAACAGAAGTCCGTAAAGATAAAACCTTCTACAACTGGTTCTTGAAAGGCGAATTGAAATTCACCAATGCCTATATCGTTTGGGAAAAGATTAATAAAACTCACAGACTTTTACCTATTCCCTTGTCAATCCAGAGAGAAAAACGAAATAAAGATACCGCCTATGACCTGCTTTTTCAGGAAGAAGAATTCGATAAGCAAACAAAAGAAATTTCTGGCTATGGGAGAATACAGGAACGCATGCTTTACAAAAAAGGGGTGAAGAGATCTCTCAACTTCCACCATTCTCGCGATAGGGAAAAAGGTGTATCAAAGGAAGGTCAAATCTTCAATTACGAATCCATTAATCAAGGCCAGACCTTCGAAGGCTTCATAATTGGTAAATCTGATGACCTGAGGGAATTTACCTCAATTATCTCCAGTGGAATTTATTATCTCGGAAGGTCAAGAAACAATCAATATGGCAAAATCAGATTTGAAATTGTCAGCAAAGAGCCAGAAGAGTTTTATTCAGAAATTAATCTTAAACAAGAATCAGCAGATAACATAGTACTCACACTTCTATCTGACACAATCATATATAACGAACATGGTTTTTCTACAACTGATACAAGAGAACTCGAAAAATTGCTGAACTGTAAAATTACAAAATCTTTTATAAAACAATCAGTAAAAGAAGGATTTATCCCCGTCTGGAGGCTCAAAACTCCCTCAGAGGTCTGTTTCAAGGCTGGTTCCTGTTTTTTGCTCGAAAATGCTGATGTAGAAAGACTCAAAGAACTTCAAAAAACAGGCATAGGGATGAGAACCCATGAGGGATTTGGAAGATTTGTCATAGGCTGGAAGGGTGATGAGCAATCGTTTACCGTTCAAGAAGTAACAGACGAGATAAAGCCAACAAAGCCGCATGGAGCATTACCTGAAAGTGGGAAAAAAATAGTAGAGGATATTATAAAAGGGCAAATCAAAAAACAAATACAGATTAAGGCAATCAATGATGCAAGAGAATTTAAGAACCTGCCTACAAAATCCCTCCTTGCAAAGCTTGAGGGTGCAGTGAGAGAAGGAAGTTTAAAGACTCTACTTAATGGTCTTAAAAAAACTGCAAAAGACAAGCTTGAAAACTGTAGAAACACAAACACAGACCTTTATGAATTTATAATGAATTTTTCCTTGAATATAGAAGATGAATTGAAAAACATATATGAAATAAAAAAACTATGTGATGAAATCTCTTACCAGCCTGAAAACGATACAGAACTTAAAGCAGAACTTGAAAAAACTTATCTTATAACCTTTCTCTCCAGCATGAGAAAAAAGTCAAAACAGAAAAGTGAAGTATAACGGAGGTAAATAAAATGCCAGACAGCAGAACTCTAAAAGGCAAGATAATCATCGAAGGGACAATAGAACTCCTCTCACCAGTGATTATTGGCTCAGGCAAAAATGAAAATAGTGATATTGATGTATTGAGGGACAGTGAAGGCAAGGTATATATACCTGCTACATCTTTTACAGGAGTGCTGAGGCATGCTATTAAATTGGATAGCACTTACAAAGACAAGCTTGAGCATTTTTGGGGAACTTCTAAAGAAGAAAATAATCCTCAAAGGTTGAGACAAAGCGCAATCAGAATAGATGACCTTTTACCAAATAACAATCCTGAAAACAATCCTGATAAAAACCCTGATAAGAATCCTGATAAGAATCCCAAAGTGGTCATAAGGGACGGAGTTAAGATTGACAACAAAAAAGGAATCGCAGAAGACGAAGGAAAATTTGACTATGAAGTCATTGAGCCCGGTGCAAAATTTGCTTTGAGAATAGAAGTTACCCTTTATGACAATGACGATGACTTCAAAAAACAAATGCTTGCCACAATAATTAAACTTCTTGAAAATGAAAGGATAAGTATTGGTGCGAAAACAAACAGTGGTTTCGGAAGGATAAGGCTCACAGATTATAAAATTTACACCTTTGACTTTACAAAAAAAGAAGATGTCCTGCGATGGCTCAAGCAGGACTTTTCTGTCTTATCTACCATTAGTGCCTATCCTTTTAAGATTGACCCCAGAACCTTCACAATCAGTGCCGACTTTGTGATTAAAAACTCCCTCATTGTCCGCTCCTACAACTTCGACCCTAACGAACCTGATATCGAACATATAAAATCAAATTGCAAAACTGTTTTGCCCGGCACATCCCTCAAAGGTACAATCAGGGCAAGGGCTGAGAGGATTGTAAAAACACTCGGGAAACCAGAAATTGTTATCACAGATTTATTTGGTGAGGTTGACGAAAAGGAAAAAATTGCGAAGAAGGGTAAAATTACAGTTGAGGAGACCCTTATTGATGGTTATCCTGAAGAAGTGCAGACAAGAATCAAGATTGACCGATTTACAGGAGGGACAATCGAAAGCGCTCTTCTTGAAACGAAACCATTATTTAGTCAAAAAAATGGAAAGGTGATAAACCTTAAAATCTCCATCAGGGATTACAAAGCTCACGAAGCAGGTCTCATGCTTCTTGTCCTCAAAGACCTATGGACAGCGGACCTCCCCATCGGCGGAGAAAAAGCAATCGGTAGAGGCGTGATTGAAGGAAAACAAGCAGAAATTAAATTGGATGGTGAAGAATCAATAAAATTTGAAAAAATCTCCGACCTGACTGAAGTAGATAAAAACAAGTTACAAAGCTTTGTTCACGCATTGGCTAATTTAAGTTAAAGGGAGGCAAAAGATGACTGAAAGAAAATTATTAGATAAAGCAAACGGACTTGAACAATATTTAATAAAATCAGAAGCCAAACCATACTCCATAAACAATTTAGAACAAGCATTATCTCTTTTCGATTCCACTGGCTATGTAATTGCCTATCTCGACTACAAAGTGTTCGTTGGCAAAATAAACATTGATAGTTTTGAATTTTTTGAAAACGAAACCATTGAAGAGAGATACATCCAGAAGCTAAGGCTCTTTAATAATGATAAAGAACTCCTTATATGGAGAGATAACGACGGACTAAAAGGTAGATTGAGGATTGATGGTGAAGGTAAGGATACATTTGTTGTTGATGCCTGTCAGGTGCTCTGGGGAACTGAAAAAAAGGAATTAGGAAATGGTTGGATAAAACTCTTTGAGGATAGAGGGACAGAATTGATACTGCCTTATGATGAAAACATAAAAATAGATGAAAAAGAAAACAGGCTTTTTATTATAACCAGAAACTATATTTCATTTCATCCAGATACAAATCAGGCCACCTATATAGATTGTAGATTTATAAAATTTACAAATAAACATTTAGAATAAGGGAGGCGCCATGGAAAAGGCAAAACTTGAGCTAACGAAAGCAAAAGATGGAAGATTTGCTGTAAATGTCGTATTTGTAAATGGCAAAAGACAGAAAAATTCCGATTTAAAATTAATAAAAGATAATTCCCTGGATGGTAAAGAAGTAGAAATTTTGAGGGAAAAAGGACAGATATTGAAAATGTTTTATGAAGGGAAGGAGTTTTATAAAAAAAATCAGACAAATTTCAATCCAGGACCCAGACAAAACCAGAGGCAAAACTTCAGAAATTCACCTTATGAGAATAACTCCATGGCACCATACAATTTTGTACCTCTAAACAAAGAGGTAGTTCCAGCAGAAAAAATTCCTGAATTTGATAAGTATGATACCGATAATAAATTTACGGGCTACATAGACATAGAGATAAAAACACTGACCCCACTTTACATAAGAAATACCTTAACAGAAGAAGAATATAAAGAAAAATTAGAGAAAGAGAAAAGACAAGAAGAAACTTATATAAATACTAACTTCTTCTCACCCGGAGATCTTCCCCGTATCCCTGGCAGTTCTCTAAGAGGCATGATAAGGACATTGGTTGAGATAGTGAGCTTTGGGAAATTTGGTTTTTTCGAGAAAGATAGAAAATATCATTTTAGGTCCTTTGCAGATAAATCTTTTGATTTAAGAGAGCAATATGTAAATCAAATGCTTGGAGGTAATTTAAATAAAGGTTATTTTCAAAAAGTTAAAGCTGGCTATCTGATAAAAAAGGGGCTTGACTTCTTTATCATACCAGCAAAAATTTTATCTGACACTCAATTTTTTAGGGTAGAAGAAAAAGATGCCATCAAGTCAAAAGTTATTGCTGAACCTATGAAACTATTAGACCATTACTGCTGCCCAAACAACAAACATAGGGAAAAGTATGCTGAACATGGAACGTGTGTAAAGTGCGGTAAAAATCTAATAGAAATTTACAAGCCAAACCCAAAATATAAAGTCGACTTTAAATATGTAAAATTTAAATTTGAAGCTCCCAAAAAACATAATCATTCTAAACCATTGTATTATGCTAAGGTTAAAGCTATATGGGATAGAAATGATAATAATGCTCCATCAGATGCTTTAGAGGGTGCTCTGGTATTATCTAATTGGATGAGAGGTCCAAAAGGAAAAGAAGGGAAACATCTACACTGGGTTATTGGCCCTGAAGATAATCAAACAAGATTGCCAATACCACAAAATGTCATCGAAGATTATAAAAATGATAAGAACAGGGATGATAAAATAAATCTATTAAAATGTTTTAAAGATAATCCTGATATAAAAGTGCCCTGTTTTTATATAGAAAAAAATGATAAAGTAATATCATTCGGACATACTGGGTTATTCAGGCTTGCTTATTCAAAATCTCTTATGAACTTCTTATATGACGATCTATTAAATACCAAGATAATAGATATTTCAGAGGCGATATTTGGAACAATAGGCGAAGATAAGGAGAATAAAACGGTAATTGCCAGTAGAGTATTCTTTGAGGATGCTTATTTAATTAACGGCGAATTAATGCAGACTGTTACTCCTAAAATTCTCAGTAATCCAAAGCCTACTACTTTCCAACACTACCTTGAACAGGATGAAAGAAATATCACTATTACTCATGATGACAAAGGGGATATCAAACATGTAAAAGGACTCAAAACCTACAACGATTCAACTTTGCTTCGTGGCTACAAGCTATACTGGCATAGAAGTGGTTTAAATTATGAAGCAGAAGAAATCTCCTACGATGAGAAAGACTTCAATAAACTCTTAAGTGATTTTAAGAAGAGCAAAGATGATTTTAAGGGATACATAATTGAAGAGAAAAACAACAAAATAAAAATTAATCTAATGAACTTACCCCAGGAACTCAAAGCAATTATTATCAAGTCCATTGGAAAATATGAAACCCAACACACCCTCTTAAAACCAATAAATAAAGGTGCAACTTTCCATGGCAGAATCCGATTTGAAAATCTTTCAGAAGTTGAACTTGGTGCTCTCCTTTTTGCTCTTCACCTCCCAGAGGGTCTCGCTCACAAAATCGGCATGGGAAAGCCCCTCGGTCTTGGCTCTGTAAAGATTACTCCAAAGCTATACCTTTCCAATAGAAAACAAAGATACACTGACCTCTTTGCTGAATGGGATGGGTTAAAGGATGAAACTAATAAAATAACTGGTCTTAAAAATACCTTTGAAAGATATGTCCTCGACAAACTTCAAGACTCGGGCAAACTTCAGAAAACTACAACCTCTCTCTGGGAGATAGACAGGATGCAGCAACTGAAAACAATGCTTGATTGGAATAACAAACCCAAGGATGAAAAAACCGATTACCTTCCTCTTAATGAATTCAGAAAAAGAAAAGTTCTTCCACCACCAACAGAGGTGTAAAGGAGTTTAAGACTGTGCATGAAATATCTCAGATAATCTCCATGGTATGGTATAATTCCTCTTATTCTGGTAATAATTACAGGGAGTTGGTTGGCAGATACCATACAACCTCTTTTAACCAGAATCCCCTTCTTAAGAAATAACATTTTGACATCCATAGTATTCCTTCTTCTTGTCTCTTCTATTTTATGGATTTACCACTACAGAAAATCCTTTTTGGGCATCAGTTCACTTCAACAGGTAAAAACCAGGCCACTTGAATGTTTGATAATCCTTATTTCTACTCCGAATTATGTTCATGAGGGATTTTTTTTCCAATTACAATCAACGATAAGAGCTGTTGTAACCCTTAACAGAAGTGTAAGATTTCAGTATGTTAAGACAAACAAACCTTATGAAGTAATATATTATGACTTAACGATTCTGGGAGAGATATCGATTAAGCCTAACTTCTGTTACAGGTCGGTCGATTAGTTCCGTATGAGTTCGCATGAATAGTTCCGAGCCAGTTCGGATGAATAGTTCCGGTCTGGTTCGGATGAATAGTTCCTGCCTGGGTCGGTTGAATAGTTCCGCTTGAGTTCGCATGATTAGTTCCGGTCTGGTTCGCATTAATAGTTCCTCTCCCGGTTCGCACGAATAGTTCCGGCTTAGAGGTGGGATGAGCGTTCCAGACAAAAGGGAATAAGGTAAGTATTAAAGTAAGCGGCATTGGGGTATAAAGATGAACAAAAGGAAAGTAAGTATGAACAGGCTTAAAGAATTAGTAAGATTACATCGTATAGGAGTAGTATGCAAAAGGATAGCAAAATAAATTTTGCAAGCCTCTTGCATACTATTTTCAATAAATTTAATTTATCAAATTTTAAGGGTTAAAAAAGGTAATATCAAAACAGAAATTGGGTCTTTGAAATTGTGTTTATTCGAATGGGCAAACGTCCGTTAGCCCCTACACTAAAAATACTGAGCCTGTTGCGAAAGGGATTGATAAATGGGCGGTGCGTGGTTTGATGGAGTTTAATGCAAGCTTTGCTCGACGACTGCTTTTTTCTATTCGACATTTTATTTTTTTTAACGGAGAAGATCCATGAATAAAAAGGAAAAAGACTTTGTTATTGACCCAATAGAATTCGAAAAAATAAAAGAGCAGATACAAAACACAAAATTTAGAGCTACTTACTGGCAGTATGTTGATAAGTATGGGTTCGGAAGAGTAAGTGACGAAAAGGTAAATGAAATAGTTGAAAAAGCAAAGAAAAGAATAAAAAGTGGCGAGAATTGGGAAAAAGTAATTGAAGAAAGTTTCGATGAATGCGTAACTGAATTAAACAGGATGTCATGCTTCTTCTGCCTCAGGTTTATTGGTCAGAAGCCTGGCGATGAAGAAAAATTACCCTGCCCTCTCATCGAACTGGAAATATCGTTATTAAGAGGTGACAAAGTTTAGCACACATTGCGAAAATAGAATGTTTTAAGTTATTGTAAAAGGGAATATCTCTTATTCTTAATTCATGGGCTAATGCCTCTTCATAAACATTTTCTTTATAACCCTCTCCCAGGACACTTAGGACCTCTTCTGCTGATGCTTTTATTTCTTTTATCAAATCCATGGAATTTCTCCTTTCTATTTATTGTATTTTACATCTTTTTATCCTTCTTTTAAAACAATATAAGCTCATAAATTCCACATAATGCCTGTTAAATTTTCCCTTCACGAAAACGAAATGAGGAATATCAATTGCTATACTGTTAAAAATGTTATTCAAAATGACAACTCCCATTCAAAAGATTTATTCTGTAAGAAACTTTACAAGATTATCAGCATTTAGAGCAAAAAGTAAATAATAAAATAGATGGAATTATGGTATCAAAATTTAGAAAATAATTTAAATTTATATATATTTATAAAAATTATATTTATTTATAATTCCTCGCTACACATTTATAGATGCTTGATATCACTCATGAAATTATAAGTCTAAGTTTTAATAAGAATTTTATATAAAACATCAGTATTTTAAGAAAAATATCTTTGAAAAAATTAACAAATAAGATTTTTAAAATTATGGCACATATATTGCTTACATAACATTAATAGAAAAAGAAAAAATTCGCGATTTTCCTTAACTGCAGTTACCCTGATAATATAAAAAAAACCCAGTAACGGGAAGCCAAAAAATTAGTCTTAAATAATTAGAAAGGAGGAGATGAAAATGAAAGGCAAAATAATAAAAGCATTAATAGCAGCAGCAGCAGAAATCATTACTGTAATAATCCTCGAATCCTTAAAGAATAAAGATAAAAAGAAATAATCAAGAAATTTTAGGGAATAACTTCCATGGCAAAACTAAGAAAAAAACTTTGTAAGCAATGTGGTAAAAGGCGAGCGATCTTTAAATCAAAATCGGATTTCAAATGGGACAAATACCACACTTTATGCAGACAATGTTATCGTTCTCTTTGCGACCGTTATAGAGTTATAAAAGTTGATTTTGAATTTTTTCAAAGGCAGGAAGAAAAAGTAGCTTAAAATTGAATGAATAATAACAACTACATGCAATATTTTTATTTATATAAAGTAAAGTTTAACAATTTAAAAATGGAGGATAAAAATGAATAACACATTTACTACAACAAATATAATTTATTTTTTTATTGCAGCTTTAATTATATTCCTTTTGGTACTTATAATCATTAAAATTAACAAGGTATTGTCCGTTCTTTATAATTTAACAAATATAACTATGAAAATATTATCCATAGTCTCCTTATTCGCTTCAATTATTTACTTGATACTACCTATTGACGCTATTCCAGACGCTATACCTATTGCCGGTCAAATAGACGACTTATTATTAATGGCAATCCCTGGCATCTTATATTTAATTTCAGAAAAAATAGAAGAAAAAAGTAATAATGATTTATAGCAAAATTACCAACCAAAATTTTAAGTTACAATTTTCAGATTAAACAATATTTACATTTACTTATATCTCAATGTATTTTATATTTTAATTTAAAACAATAACTTGATTTTATAAAAGCATTTTAAAAAATTTAAAAATGTCCTCTAAAATCATTTCGAAAAACATTGCTATTATTACCATGGGGCAGGTCTGGTCAATAGCGGTTGAATTTTATAGTTTTCTTGATCCGGTTCATAGCAAATTCTACGAAAATCATAAGCTCAAAGACAAAATAGAAGAAGAGCGGAATAAAGCCTGTTTAAAACCCACAACTGAATTTTGGATTTTGACAACCTGCGGACCTAAACCAACCTTAGCGATGAAAAATATAATTAGGTGGTGGGAAATCATTGGTAAACCAGCAGAACTCTACATTTTTCAGTGCGAAGGAACTGATGACCTTTCTACTCCAGATGAGTGTTTACAGATGAGGGAAATGATATATCGCTGTGTTCTTCGCGCTTCGGAAGAATGTGCACCATCAGGGCAGCTTGTTATTTGTCTTGCGGGAGGGCGCAAAACGATGAGTGCTGATATTCAGCAAGCAGGTAATATTTTTGGCTGTCAAAATTTTATTCATATAATTGAGACATCAGATGACATTCCACTTGAATTTAAAAATCCAGCACCAGAGCTACTTTGTAACCCACCTCCAGCTACAGTCTGTTCTAAGTATATGCCTGTAGTGATGAAAGGTTCGACAAAGAGATTTGAAATAGAAATTGATAAAAACAAACTGGGACCAATTACTTCAACAAAATACCCGCTCAATAAATTTAAGATTGGGGAATTCAACTACATTAGTGTAACTCCAAATCTGATTTTCGAAATAGAGACACGAATTGAAGAAAGTAGCAGGCTTCATTACAACTTTATAAAAAGCATAACAGAAATCGACCAGATGAGGAACTTCTGGTCACTCTATAGATTAGAACCTCAAAAAATTGAGAAATTAAGAAAAACTATTTTAAAAGGTAATAAAAATTGTGAAGAATTTGTTCATTGGTTTAGAAAAATACCGAAAGCGGACCTTCACTGCCACATTGGTGGAGTTCTTGATGTAAAAAAACAGGTATTAGTAGGATGTGCAGTTGTTGAAGAGATTCCTGCTAAATGGAAGTCAAAAATTTTTAAATCTGTTGAACCATTTGTTAAACAAGTGGAAAAAAATATTAAACAAAAAGATTTTATTTCGCATCTTATCAATTACAATTCTTCTTATCCTGTTCATTTTCGAATTGCTGCTTTTCTTTCCTATTTTAAAAATAGAGAAGAAGTTATCGAAAATTTTCTTTACGAAAAATTTCTTCAGGGGAATTGTTTTGCTGGTGTCTGGCGTGATGAGTCAATTTCAAAAGAAAATTGGTTTAAAGCTTATGAAAGTCTTGGTGATTTAAGCGGAAGCAAAATTTTGCAAACTGAGTCTGCACTGAGAAAAACTGCTCAATTAATTAGCGATTATGCAAAAGAAATCGGATTAAGATATCTCGAACTAAGGGGTTCACCCAATAAATATACCAGAGGCGGACTTGATGAGATGAAAGTTATTGAAATTCTTGCCGATGAGTTTAAAAAAAATTCATTAAGAAATATACAAAATGGGGCAATGCCTCTCGATGTAAGATTCATTTTTATTGTTTCTCGCAGGGCTCCTATAGGAGAGGCTGTGCAGAAAGCAATAAAAGCAAAAGAAAAATTCCCTGATTTTGTTGCAGGTATTGATCTTGCAGGGGATGAAGCTGAAGGCAACATAGAAAAAATAATCAATATTTTTGAATTAGCAATGAAAGAATGCTTGCCAATAACCATTCATGCTGGTGAAAAAGGTGAAGTTGGTAATGTATGGGATGCCGTTTATCGTCTGCACGCAGAACGAATAGGACATGGATTAAACATATTCGAAAATGAGAAGCTCCTCGAAAGATTACGAGATATGAAAGTTTGTATCGAGATGTGTCCGAGTTCTAATCTGCAAATTGCAGGTTTTAGATGCTCTGGAATTGAAGGTTCAGAAAAATTTAACGAATACCCTCTTGAATATTATTTAAAAAGAAAACTTCGTATTACTTTGAATACTGATAATCCCGGAATCAGTAAAACTGACCTGATTAAAGAATATATCATGGCTGCAAAAATGACTTCGAATGGATTAAGCTTGTGGGATATTCTTATTTTAGTTAAAGCTGGCTTTAAATCAGCCTTTTTACCATTAATAGAAAAAGAAAAATTACTAAATGATATTGATTTTGCTGTTTATGACTTGATTTCAAAATCGCCAAATAAATATCCTTTTTCTTTATAAGTCATCAGGCATCTAAGAAGGATTTTTTTAATAATCAAACTATTTCAATGCACAGAAAATAGCCACTTTATTTTCTAACCAGTAACGGCAGATAAAAAAAATAGTATATAAATAATGGTATGACATTCGATCTTAAAAATATTTTTATTTTATTTGATAAGCATCCACTGAGGTCTATTAAGGTTGTAGATTTATTGCCCTTTTACTTTTTTTCAATTTTTAAAAATTTTTTAAACACTTAAAAAAAGGAGGTAAGTCATGAAAAACAAAGATTCAGATATTGAAATTTTAGATTCCACAACACAAGATGATGACTCAGATACTTTTAAAACGATTTTAGGAATTATTGTAATTGCTGGCATGATAGCAGAAGGCATTCTAAAAATTATAGATTTTTTAGATAATGAATCTGATGAATAAAAGAACTTGAATTTTCAAGCAAACAGTTATAGTAAAAAACATTAAAAAACTAGGTGGGTTTTTTTATCGGGTAAATTGTGCAAGACTGTGCCTCATGGTATAAGTATAGTAAATGCACAGCAAATAATAGGAAAAAACAGAAAGAAAATATAAAATGCAAAACAAATTAAGAGAAAAATCATACAATGATAAATACAAAAAAACTATTATTGAACTCGTTAAAAAAGCAAAAGAGGAAATTAAATCAGGTAAGAGTAGCCCTGCATTTGAGGAACTTTGCAAAAAAATGGGAGGAGTTAAAAGAGTTCGTGCGCTTCCACCTGTGAGAAATTTCATAGAAATTATGTGGCAACAAGGGATAGCGTACTGGGATCCTGAAGATATAGCACAAGAATTTTGCGCCCAAATATTATTAAAAATTGAGCAAAGTATTCCAGAAAGCTTCACAACTTGGTGTTTTAACTGGTTAAGGAGTGTTATATATAACAGATTACAAAAAATTAACAAAGTAGTAAAAATGTCAAAAGTTAGTTCTGATAAAAAAAACACAAAAAGGTTAATTAAATATGTTTCCCTTGATAAACTAAATGATGATAATCTTGAAGAAAGTCAAAAAGATAAGTTATTTTTTAAGTGGAACATTTTTGATGTAATAGATATCGAACGCATTGAATTTCCCGACGAAAAAATAGCAAATTTTAGGAAAGCCAAGCAAGCTGATTTCTTAAATATACTAAATTCTTTTTGTCAGTCTCATCCAAAGCTATCTTATGCCAGAGAAATTCTGGATTGCATTTATTTTAAAGGTTTAGATTCTACCGAAACTTACAAATATCTTCGAAGTGAAGGAGTAATCTCTGAAAATACAAAACTGGAGTCTTTTCAATCTAATCATCGTCAAATTAATTTTAAATTTAAAGCATTTTTATATAAAAAAATGGGTGAAGAAGAAGGTGAAAATTTACTTTATTTAATGAAAATATTAGTTAATTATTTTAACACCCCAGAAAATAAAAAAATCTCTATTTAGGAAATTTGAAATGACAAGCAAAAATTTATACGAAACATTAACAGGTAGAGATACCGAAACTTTTATAAAGAAACCAAATAGCAATTCATTTTTCAAACTACTTAAAACTGTAAAACTTGAACGTTTTAGAGTCGCTGTAGATAACAGGGATTCACTTATCAAAAGCATTGATAGTAATTTAAGCAAATTAAAACAAAGAAGGGAATATGTTAAAAAGGTTTATACGGAAAGTGATTTCGCAGTATGGGCAAATCAGATGTCTAATTTTCTGTTTTCAAATTTTATGAAAAGTGGAGGAGTATTAGGCGACCATCTTCTCATGTCACCAGAAAACCTTAAAGATTATCTTGATATTATGGAATTTCCGCTAAAAGAAAAGAAACAAAGACTCAAAAATGTAGCCCGCTGGATGAACTGGTGGAAAAAATTCTGGGATTTTAGAGAAACAATTTATACTGCAATTTACATAGCAAGGTTAGCTGGTTTATGGAAGCCAAATTCAGTAAAAGAATTCGACTGGAATGTAAAAATGGGAATAGCTAAATTAGATGAACTTGCATTAAACTATATACTAAGGTGTATAGCACTGAATGATATAAGAAAAAATATAAGACCATTAAATTTTCAAGATATATCATCAGAAGATATCTTTTCAAAAGCCCGTACAAATGTCGAAATGTGGTGGTGGTATGATATGATAGAATTGCCATCAGATGCTCTGTATAGATTCAGAGATGATAGTCTTGAAATGGAAAAAAATCTGAAAAGAGAATTTTTATATAGATTAAATCAGGATAGTCAGCTAAAATCATGGCTCGAAGAACCTGTAAAAAAAGCTATAATATCATTTAATCAATTATTAAAAGATAATAAACAGGGTGAATCGGAAAAAATTTCAAATTTTATAGAACCACTTCATATTAAAGAGGAATTGAAACCCAGTATTGCTTATGCTTCCTCGGTTGAATTTCCTCCCGGTAGAATTTTCTGCCTTTTATTTAAACCTGATTTGAAAAAAGGGGAAATAGGCATTCTTGAAGTAACTTTAAAAAAAGATGATAAAGAAAGGCAAGTAAAACTCGGGGAAGGATTAATTGAAGCAGAAGAAGTGCTATTTCGCACCTATCAATGCGCATCCGCTTATGTCAAAAAATGGCTTGATCCCTGGAATCCATTACCCCCGTGGGAGAAACTGGAAATTCGCTTGTCTTCTATTGATAGTGGGAGAGAGATTTTTATACCCGGTAATTTTGCCGAATCACTTGGCGCACCTTTTACTGTTGCACTTCTGTCGATTTATTTTAATATTTCTTGCGAAGGAATTGCAGTTACAGGTAGTTTTAACGATAATTCAAAATTCACCATAGGTCCGGTCGGAAATATTTTCGAAAAAATTGATTCTGCAATCCAATGTGACTCCATTCGAACCATATTTGTTCCCCATTTTTCTTCTTTTGATAAAATTTCCAGAATTCAAAAATTAATCCCTGTAAACGATATAGATGAAATTGTTTCTCGTATTTTTCCTGTAAAAAGAATCCATATTTATTGCGGGGAGAGAAAGGAACCATTTGTAAATCTACCTCGTGGATGGCAAATTAATGAATTAGTACTAAAGATTGAACTTTCGGAGAAAATCGATGAAAAAAATATTAGCAATGAAATACAGAAAATAGTCGATAATATCAGGAAAATTAAAGTAGAAGAAGGAAGTAGGAGTATTCTACAATTCATACTTGCTGGACCAATAACCCTTGCTTTAGCTTTAGGATGGAAAATTGCTCAACCAGCCACTTTGAAAAATATGCGGATTTTACTTGTTCAGCCACCAAGAGATACTTATCCAGAAGGGGTAATTTTCAGTTCTACTGAAGGACCTCTCCAATTCCCTATGAATTTTTAAAAAATATTGCAATAAGTGTTGACATATATCAAAATTTTTCAAAAATAGTTTTTATATATGGGGTTAGAAAAGTTTTTTAGCATAAATTTAAGTCGGGTTTCATTTGATATTGAAATGAAATCCGATTACACTTTGCCACCTTTTCCCGGCAGTATGCTACGAGGGGCATGGGGAAGGGCTTTGAAGGATATCTCATGTTGCAATCATGAAAAAACCTGTTTCTCCTGCGGAGTAGTCGAAACTTGTGCATATTCTCAAATAGTAGAACCAACAAGACTCGAAAATGGCTCGACTGGAAGCGGACCCCGAAATAAAGTTCCACCTTATATAATTAACTGGGAAAGAAACTCTAATTTACGACGAAAATTTAAAATGCATTTCACATTTTTTAATATCAAAAGAATATTTATTTTAATGGCGATTTTAGCTCTCGACAAAGCTATAAAAAAAGGAATTGGCAGAAGAAAAATCAAAGGGAAAATTACACCCGAACCTGACGAATTGAATGACGAAGTTTTTAAAATAATTAATAATGAAAACTTAAAAAATATTGTCCATTCAAAATTTGAAAGTTTATCAAGTTTTAAAAAATTTCATATTATTTTAATTACGCCACTGAGGCTTGTAAAAGATAATAAAATTCTAAAAAATTTTGATTACGATGCATTTATTAACTCGATTTTGCGAAGAATAAACTTGCTCCAAAAATACTATGGTTCAAAAGATAATGAATGTAACTTTTTCACGCCTGCATTTAAACCTGAAGGAAAAATTTCATCTTCATGGATAACCTTTAAAAATTTGAAAAGAAGGTCAATGAGACATGGTTTGATTCCAGCAGGTGGATTAATAGGAGAAGCAGTTATTGATAATCCGTCCGAACTGGAGTTAATGCTACTTTGTTCTGCAGAAATAATCCATGTTGGTAAAATGGCTTCATTTGGTTTTGGAAAAATAAAAGTACAGGGAATTTAATGATTTTTTAGAGGAGGGGAAAATGCACGAACTTGTTTATAAAATTTTAGTAGAAACTGCCCTTTTTATGCATGGCGAGAATCAAAACGAACCCGAATTGAGAGGTCCCAGTATACGGGGACTGCTCCGATACTGGTTCAGGTCTGCATTATGGTCAACTAAAAAAGTTGACATAAAACAAATAGAAGAAAATTTCTGGGGTTCTTCTGAACATCCGGGCTTAATTCAGATTCGAATTGAAAATAAACCCTTACCTGAAAAAGATAAATTTTTACTTCCACATAAAGATGAAAAATATAGAGGCAAGAAAAAAGCAATTTTTTATGGGGATAACATGAGAGATTATCCAAAACTCATCATAAAAACTCCTAAAGATGACGAAAATGCAGTTGAAAAAATTAAAGCAACAGTTTTCTTATCCTGTCATCTTGGTGGTTTTGGACAGAGGGCAAGAAGAGGAGCAGGAGGGATACTTTTTATGGGACCTGAAAATGAAAAAAGTGAAAAATCCCCTCTTTTATGTAATGGTCACAATAATTTAAGCATAGAAGAGTTTAAACAGCATTTAATAAAAGGTTTAAAAGATTGCAACAGGATATTCAACATAACTAATACAGTTTTAAATAAAAATTCAAATGATAAATTTCCAAAATTATTTTCATCGGAAATTTATATAGCAAATATTGAAGGAGAAAATGAAGAAGACTGCAGAAAAAATATTATGTTAGAATTGCGCACATTTAAGGACCCTGCATGGGGCTTACCATTAATTTCCATGCATATTAATGGTAGATGCACAAGTCCAGTATGGCTTAGACTTACAAAAATAAAAAATGAATGGGCATGTGTAATTACAAGGTTCGATTTTACTACCGGAAAGGGTAATTTCAGAGAGATAGATACTTTTTTCAATAATGGAGTTAATAAAAAACTAAATTATTTAAAAAATTTTCAGAAAATATACCCATATAAATAAAGAGGTGCAAGAAATGATGGATAGGGAAGAATATTACAGATTTAAAATTTACTCATTCTTTCATGACCCTCCAGATAAAGCTTTGATTTTAAAATTAGTAAATCACGAGGAACGGGGGAAAAAATACTCTGAAATTCTTATTGGAAAAGATTTTGACCCTGACGGAAAATTGTGGATGCATGTAGAAGAAGCGGATAGATTTGCCTCTGGTCTTGATAGGGAAATATTTTTAAAAGATATGGAAGTAAATTTCAGACAAAATCCGGCAATCCGTCATCCCCTTTCTGGTGTTGAAATTAACCTGGGGGAATTTGGTCCTATTGATAAAAATTATGAAAACCATATAGCCCCCCAAAGACTTGAGAATTTGATAAATGGAATTTTAGAAGATGAAATCAAGCCTCTCGATTCCTTTCAGAAGAAGTTTTTATACCTCTGGACTTTCCTGTTTTCCCGTCTTGAAGAAAAAGACAAGGAAACAGGATACCTGTGGCGTCTTTTACCTGCGGATACAAGAATGCCAAATCATACAATTGAGAATCATATATCCCTTGTTTCTGCCCTTGCACCCATTTTACGGGAAGGAAAAACACCAGTTCTACTATTATTCACTTTTGGTCCCATTCAATCCTTCATAGAAACATCTCGCAAAACAAGAGACCTCTGGGCAAGTTCAAATATCCTTGCGCGCCTGTCATGGGAGTCGTGCAGATTCATTGTTGAGGAATATGGTCCAGACAATTTGATTTTTCCTCTTTTGCGAAACCAACCACTTTACAGGAAATGGTTAAAGGATACATTCAACATAGATGAAGGATTTAAAGAAGGTGAAGAAATTCATGCTTCTATGCCAAATAAGTTTCTTGCAATTGTCGAAGAGGATAAAATTAATGAAATTGGCGAAAGATGTAAAAAAAATATTAACGAAGCATTAGGGAAAATAATAAAAGAAACAATACAATCTATTGAAATCCCTGTTCAGGAAAATGATTCTATTGAGTTAGCCAAAGAACAGGCATCCCAATATTTTGAAAGTTATTGGGTTGCTGTTCCTTTTGGAAAAAGTGTAGATGAAGCAGAAAAAATTATTGAATCTATCACAGGTAAAATTGACGAAAATTGTGTTGAAAAAAAATTAAGGAATTTCGCCGAGAAATCATCTTCTGCATACAAACCATCGTCAGGAATATATTATGGAAAAATTTATGATTGTCTTGAGAGATTTCTTAGTTTTCGAAAAAATCTTCGGAATTTTAAGCGAACGAAGCAGGATTCGGAACTGAAGTGCTCTCTTTGTGGTGAATTTTCTCCTCTTAAACTTGATTGGAAGCAAATTTATAAAAACAAACCAGGACTTCTGAGAAAACCAACGGGTGCAGAAGAAAGAGGGGAAGAGCTATGCGCAATATGCTTCGCAAAAAGGGCTTACAAGATAAGGTTTGAAAAAAGCACGGCAAGGATATCCAACACAGAAACGAGTAAAGATGATAAAATTCAAAAAGAAATAAGTCCCTTTCAACCATCTACTTCCGATATTTCTTTTTACCCTTTTGTTTTAGAAATATGGAAAGTTCTTAAAAGTAACGATAATGAAAAGAAAGAAAAAATATTAAAAGCATTTTCACAAATTAGTGAAGAAGAAATAGATGTTATTGATAATAAATTTCCTTCAGCCCTTCCACGAATATACAGAATAAGAAATTTGAAAGAAAAACTCGAAACAGAATTCCAGAATAGTTTCGAGAAATTTCTCAAAATCCCTTCAGACTTATGGTATGCAAAAAACCAGGATGAAATTGACGAAGAATATAAACCTGTTTCATCAACATTCTGGAAATCTTTTTCAGAAGTAAGGGAGGAAATATGCAAGAGAATATTAAATTTCGAACCTTCTCCATACCTTGCTGTTTTAAAAATGGATGGTGATAATATGGGGAAATGGCTTACAGGAGAAAATGAAAATACACCTTCCTTTATAGAAACTCTAAACAAACAGGATGAGCCAACAACAACCGAATTTTCAAATTCAGGATTAGGTAATGAAAAACGACCTGTTACACCTGCAATTCATTCACAAATTAGCGGCATTGCAAATGAATTTGCATTAAAAATTTCGAGAGATGTAGTTATTTTTGGAAGAGATGAAAATAACCAACCAATATGGGGTCATTTAATTTATTCAGGTGGTGATGATTTGCTTGCTCTTATTCCTTTACCATGGGTGCTTAAAATTGCCAGAATGGTGCGATTAAAGTTCTGTGGAAATGCTGTTATGGCTGTTATGAAGGATGGTCCAAAAATAATTAAGTATGATTTTGGTAAAGGTAAAGGATGGAGCCACTATTTTCGACCTGATATGAAAAAAGGCGATGGTGACGAGGCAGGCAAAGTTGTTTATACAATGGCAATGGGCACAAAGGCAGGAATAAGTGCAGGTATTGCATTTTTCCATAATTCAACTCCTCTCACTCTTGCATTAGAAGAAGCTAATAATGCTCTGGAATCTTGTGCCAAGCACTACAAATGGGATAAGTATAATAAAAATAAAGATGCTTTTTCAATTTCAATCTTAAAAAGGTCGGGCGAAAATTTAGTTACAACTTTTCCATGGTATCTCAAAATTGACAATAACCACAACAATTGCATTGATGCTACTAACACATTAGATACTATTATTAATCTCCTAACGATTTTTGATGAAAAAAATAGCAAATATTGTTTATCGCCATCATTTGTAAATTCTATAGAAAGTGCGATAGAGATTTTTAAAGATGATAAAAATTGGTGGGAAAAACAAATTGCCAATTTAAAAACTATAAATAATTTTGATGAAGTTGACAGGGCGAATCTGAATCAGCTGGAATGCGCTATTTATGTTTCAGTAAAAAGACATGCATTGGAAGAAAAAAGATGTAATGTTTATAATGCGATAATTTCACTGGGAAAAATTTCAAAAACCTTGAATGATTTCATTAATGCGCTCCACTGTGCAGTTTTTATTGCAAGACCAGAAAGATTATCTTTAAAACAGGAGTGATAACCAATGTGCTTTGTAAAAATAAAACCACTCGATTTTTTAACTTTTAAAGATGGAAAACCATTTATTATAGGTCAAGGTTTTTTAAGAAAGACTATTTTTCCCCCAACCCAGAGAACAATTTACGGAATGCTGAGAGCTAAAATTTTAAACTCTCTTGATGTAAATGTAGAAGAATATGTAACAGGAAAGAGAAAGGATATTGAAGAAATAATTGGAAGTCCTGATTGGGATGGGGAAAGTGAAAATGGAAGTCCTTGCTTTGAAATAGGTCCTCTATTTTTCTTAAAAGATGACGAAATTTATCTACCATCTCCAATGCATATTTTTGTTCGGAAAGAATCGGGAAAAATTAAAGAGTGCGCTCTTGCAAATCCGTTAGTCAAACAAAATGAGTTCATGAGTGACCTGAATAGTTTAGTTCCAGCAGGTGTGGTTAAATCATCGAGAATGTCAAGTGACAAAATACCTCCTTTGATAAGAATAAAAGATTTAATTAAATCTCTGGAGTTTAATTCAAATTCAATAAATGACGATTCTTTTCTGGCTTTTTTTGAAAAACCTGAAGAGGATAATAAAAATTTCTTAGCCTTCAAATCAAGAAGATACGGTATTGCAATGGATTTTTCTTTGAGAAAAGTCAGAGAGCATCACTTTTATTTAATGGAAACTGTTGAATTTGATGAAGCAACTATTGGTTTTGAAATTAAATTCAAAAATGGTAAAAAGAATGAAATGATGGAGTTGTTGAAAGGTAATGCTAAATTAGGAGGTGAAGGGAGACCTGTTACAATTAAAATTGATGAAAACTTTAATAAACATAAAATCGAACCATTAAAAACAAACATTACAACAAATAAACTTTTATACTATCTTGCTTCTCCAGCAATTTACGAAAAAGGAAGCTTTTATCCCGATTTTCTTGAATTATCCCATAATGGAAAAACTATAGAAGGAAAAATCCCGGATAGTAGTAAAAATGTAAAGATTCGTCTTGTTTCTGCTATTGTGAACAGAGCGATTCCTGTAGGAGGATGGAATCTTTCAGAGTATATTAAATCGCTCATTAAAGAAAAAAAGGATGATTATAAAAGCCCATTTTATGGAAGACCGATAGAATGGGCAGTTCCGGCAGGCTCAGTTTATTTTTTTGAAATAATTGAGGGAAATTTTAATGACGCATACGAACTTTTGAATTGTAAAAGCTTTTCAAAATATAAAAAGATGGGCTTGGGCTTTGGCATGGCGGGCATTTGGAAAGAAATTTAATTGAAACTAAAATTTTAAAGGAGGTTAAACATGGGAAATCACATTTTATTTTTTGTATCAGAAACACCAATTCATGCAGGGGTTGGGCAGGAAATCGGAACGGTTGACCTTCCGATTCAAAGAGAAGTCCACTCCAGGTTACCTGTTATTCATGCAAGCGGGGTAAAAGGAAGTATAAGGGATGCATTTCAGCAAAAGGTAAAAGACAAAAAAATTGAAAACTTAATCTTCGGTCCAGAAGAAACTGGTGAAACTGCTCATGCAGGAAGCGTTACTTTTACAGATGCAAGGCTTCTTCTCTTTCCTGTAAGGGTTCTTGGAAGGATGTTTGCCTGGGTTACCTGTCCATATGTCCTGAAACGGTTTTTTAGAGATGCAAAACTTGCAAATCTATTTGACAATGTAAATATAGAATTCGAGATTAAAGACAATGATTCAGCATTTGTTCCAGAAACTTATGAGGGTGATGTAGTAATTGGTGATATTCTTTATAAAACTGATAGAAATGCTAATACTAAGATTAAAGAAATAGCCAGCACTATAAATAACCTTTGTTTGTATGATGATTCTTATATGAAACAGAAATTACAGAAAGATTTTATTATTGTTTCAGACGATGAATTTACTCATTTAACTGAAACAAAAACGGAAATAGTTACAAGAATTGCTCTTAAGGAAGATGAAAAAATAGTAAAAGAAGGGGCACTATGGACTGAAGAATCATTGCCTGAAGAATCTATTTTGTATTCTATAATTTCCATAGAAAGGGTTAGAGGTAAAGATGCTTCCGGTGAAACCGAAGAAAGCCTGCTTAATAAGTTAAAAGAAATACCCTCGAGAATTCAGATTGGTGGCAATGAAACCACAGGAAAAGGTTTTGTTAGATTAGTATGGAAGTAAAACAAGGAGGCAAAAATGGAAACAAAACAAGAAATAAAAGCAAAGAATTATGAAAAAGAAAGAGCCATGTTAGCATGGAAAAAGGTTGATGAGTGGTCAAAATCAAAAAAAGGAGATGATTTTCAAAAAGATATTCGTTCTCTGATAAGAAGTGCTCCCTCAAAAATAATTTCGAACGGACTTGGACCAACAATTGCTTTCTGGTATTCGAAGGGATTTGAAGGAGGGAAATCTAAAGATAATAAAGCAGAATTCCATATTATTATGTCAATTTCTGAATATTTGAATGAGAACAATCCTGAAAATATCGTTAGAAAGTTTCCTAAAATGGATCCTTCTGAATACAAAAGACTTACAAGGGATATAGTTGCTTTTCTTAATTGGCTCAAAAGATACGGAGAAGGGAAATTAAAAAGCAAATAGGCTAAATAAACAAATCCAATTAGAGATGAGGATAGAATATGAGATATAATTCGGCATATAAAAACAAAAACAAATCAGGTAGAAAAAAAGAAGGACATGCTAATTATCATTATCCATTCCCAATTCCAATACAGTTAATTAATGAAAACATAAATGACTCAAATCCTTTCGATATTTTAGGAACTTATATCCCGGTTGATTTTTCAAAACCTGAAATCAAAAAGAAAGAAACTTATATTAAAGTAATTGATGCACTGGAAAAATTAAAAAAAACAAATAATGATTTGCTAACTTATTTAAAAAACAAAATAAATATTTTAATCAAAGAATACAACGGAATATTTTTGCATTTCAGAACCAAATCAAGGCTTGCTCTGGGGCTTTCAAGTCCATCACCACTTGAAGTAGGTTTTTGTATCCATCCAATTTATGGAATACCTTATATTCCAGCAACTTCTTTAAAGGGAACTGCTTTAAGAAAATGTCCCAAGGAAGAAAAGGAAGAAAAAGAAACAATATTTGGTTGTCAAGAAAGAGCAGGTGATGTTATTTTCCTTGATGCATTTCCGGATAATCCAAAACTTGAACTTGATATTATGACCCCACATTATCAAAAGTGGTATTCAGGTTCAAATCCAACTCCTGATGAAGACGATAATCCAATTCCGATAAATTTTCTTGTAATTCCCGAAGGAGCGGATTTTTACGGTGGTTTAATCCCGAGGCATTTTAATGTAAAGGAAGAAACTTTGAATAAAGCATTCCAATTATTGAAAGAGGCACTGGATGATTTAGGTCTCGGTGCTAAAACCAGTTCTGGTTATGGATGGATTGAAGTTAGTATTGAAGAATTAAAAAAACCTTCTGGAGAAAAAAAAGAAAAAAGTTCATCTCTCGAAGAAAATTATTATCAGGAAGTAAAAAGGGAAATTGAAAATTTTCAACAGAAAGATTTTGGATTAATAGATTCACTAATCAATAAAATTGAAAAAATAAATAGAAATGAGTCAAGGGAGGAAATGGTAAAAATTTTAATCGGGAAACTCAATAAAGACCAGCGAAAGAAAATAGAAAATAAGCTCAGGGCAAAAGGCTTAATAAAGTAAAGATACGCGAAAAGTTAAGAGATTTAACTTAAAAAAATGTAAATGGAAGATATTCAATTTGAAATAAAGGAAGCAGACAAATATACAATTATAAATTATTTTTTAGCTAAACCAATAGAACCGGAAAAATTAAAATCAATAGTTCCACCTAAAGTTAATCCACAAAAGGGTGTTATAATATCCGGAAAAGGACCCATCTGGTTGTATGGTTTTTTGATTCATCATTATCATAGCACTAAATTTGTTGCAACTTACGACCCGAGATTAGGTGGAGGGGTTATAGTAGAGTCGCATTCCCCCGATTGGGATACAGGAGATACAATAAAAGTTGAAATCAATTATTAAAACTTCATTGTAGAATCGAAATGGAAAATTTAGAAAATATTTTAAAGGAATTTCATAGAAAACTTGGTGAGGGATTAAAAAAAGAAGATATTGAAAAATTAGTAAATATTTCCGATTCAAGAATAAATGAGAAAGGATACCATTTTGATTTTGCACTGGCTCTCGAAAAAGCATCTCTTTATGATATTGCTTTTAGAGAACTCAATCTTGCTCGAAGGGATGAACCAGATAATCCTCGGATAATGTCCAAACTGTCAGAATATTTGTTAGAACGGGGTGAAATTGAAAAAGCTTCATCGCTTCTTCTTCAACTCGTTAGATTTGAGGATTATGCAATTAAAGCACTTGAAACATTGTGTGAAATATCTCATACGAGGGGTGATATTGACCTGATTGAACAGGCAAAAAAAATTTCCATTGAATGTGGAATAGACCGAGAAAAAGTTAACTCAATTACGAAGATAGCTCAGAATGAATTTGATTCATTTGGCATAATCGAAAGTGGTGAAACTGAAGGAATTGCAAGATATGAAGAACCTGAAAAAAGCATTCATAAAATCGAAGAATTTCCCATTCCATCTGATGAAGATATAATTCGTTTCCTTCATTTGTTTTCTGGAAGGGAAGATGTTTATGCTAAAGGATGGTATAATTCTTATAGTGGTAAGGGTGGCTATTCTCCTGTCCATGAACCACTAACCCCCAGAGTTCTTCGCCAGCATTTTCTTGGAGATATTTCTGTTGGGGTTTATTGTTTGAGACTTGATGGGACAGTTACATTTTTTGCATTTGACATTGACATTACAAAAAAAGCACTTGAGCGTGTTCATTCAAAAGATGAAGGGTTAAAAATTCGAAACTCGCTCAGAAAAGCAGCAGATACAGTTGCAAAAAATCTTGAAAAATTTGGAATGAATTATCTATTAGAAACTTCTGGTTTTAAAGGTTTTCATGTTTGGTGTTTTCTTGAAGAACCTCTCCATGCAGAAATAGTTTACAATTTCGGAAAATATTTTTTGAAAGAAATTTCTAATGATTTACCACTTGAAATTGGTGTAGAATTTTTCCCAAAACAGCCCAGGAAAGGAGATAAAGGTTTCAGTAATCTTATAAAAATTCCACTCGGTATTCATCCGAGAACAGGAAAAAGGTCACGGATTCTCGAAGCCGATTTAACTCCTGTCCCAAAACAGTTTGATGCTTTCAAAAAAATAAAATATGTTTCGAAATCAGTAATTTTCTCTGCTATTGAATCCTTAAAACTGAAGAATCTCGGTGCATTGGATGTAGGAGCAGGTGCAAAAAAGGACAAAACCCAATCCTCCGAAGTTTCAGAGCAGGAAATAGACGAAATAATAGGAAGTGGAGTTCAAAAAAGTGCTCCAGAGATTTTTAATGAAGGAAAAACGGAATTTGAATCAGTTGCAGAATATCGGGGTCCAGCGACTCCCCCTGTATGGAGTGAAATTGATTTTGAAGAAGATATTTACATCAGCCATCTTCTTCATTCCTGTCCGGTCCTTTCCGCACTTAAAGAAAAAGTTGATTTACATGGAGCACTGGAATACGACGAAGTAGTAGTTCTCCAGCATACGCTCGGGCATTTACCTTCTGGTATTCTTGCAGTAAATTATCTTTTTTCAAGGTGTGTAAATCTACAGAGTGATGCTTACCTTAAATCAGTTTTGCAGGGCAATCCAATTTCCTGCCCTAAAATAAGAGCCAGAATTCCTCACATAACTTCCAAATTGAATTGTTTTTGCAAGTTTGATAATAAAAATCATTATCCAACACCTTTGCTTCATCTCGATTCTATTGTAGAATCAAAGGGAACCCCTGCTTATAGAAAAGTGTCAGCGGAAAATGCGCAAAGAGCAAAAGTTGATGTAGAAGAATTATCACGCAAATTCTTAAGGACTATGAGTTTGAAAAAGAAGGTTGAGATTGCATTTGAAGAAATAAAAAATTATTTATGGGAAACGCTTATGCAAACAATGAACAATTCAATAGAACTTGAGGAGGGTATCATAAAAGCGAAATTCGAAGATGGTGTTAAAGACATTGAATTCATTCCAAAAGAACCACACCCTTCGAATAGTAATAAACAAGGAGATAATAGCATAAAAAAAGGGGATTAAACTTTTGAGTAAAAGTTATGAGTCGTTCAATAGTAATATCTCAACAGGGGGCGAAGTTAATAGTAAAAAATCAGATTTTTTCCATTGAAAAAGAGGGAAAAGAAATAAAACAAATAAAACCACACGATGTAGAATCGCTAATTTTGATGGGTAATGTTGAAATTACTAATTCAGCGATAACCCTGATTCTAAGAAGAGGAATAGATTGTGTTTTTATGACAAAAGATGGAAGGTATAAGGGACGAATAGTAGGGAGAGGCTCCAAAAATATAATTTTAAGAATTGCCCAATTCAAATTTTTATTAAATGAAGAAAATTGCATTCCCATAGCAAGGGCTATTGTAAAGGGTAAAATTTATAATCAAAGAATGGTTTTAATGAGAGTTCAGAGGCAAATTAAAGATGAGCAAATAGCAAAAGACCTTGCAAAGATGAGAATGCTCATTGAAAAATTAGATGAAATAAAGCAATTCGACGAAATTTTAGGAACGGAAGGGGAAGCATCAAGGATTTACTTTTCTCATTTCGGGAAATGCATAAGAAATCCAGATTTCTGGTTTGACGGAAGGAATCGAAGACCTCCAAAGGACCCTGTTAATGCATGTCTTTCGTTTGGATATTCGCTTTTGCAAATGGTTCTGGAAGGAATTATCCTTGAAACAGGACTCGACCCATACCTTGGCGCATTTCACAAACCTGAATATGGAAGACCATCCCTTGTCCTGGACTTGATGGAAGAATTTAGACCGGTTGTTGTGGATAGTCTTGTGTTGAGACTTATAAACAGAAAGCAACTTTCTCCGGCTGAGTTTGGTCCACCTGACGAAGATAATGAAATGGTTGATTTTGCAGTTGAAAAATCCGGAAAAGAAGATAATGCGGGTGAAATTTTTGGAGTGGAAAACAACAAAGAAATAAATCAGGATTTAACGAATAGAAATGATGCAATATATTTGAAAGGTGCAAATCGCAGTGTTTTTATATCTGACTTTTATGGTAAAATGCGTGAAAAAATGTATTATCCTCCACTTGATTATATTTTAAGTTTGAGAGAAATTATGATTCAACAGGCATATAAATTTGCGAGAGTTATTAAAGGAGAAGAATCAGCTTATTTGCCATTCACAATAAGGTAGAAATTTTGAATAAAATTAAATGATAAGTTAATTTGTAAGAGGTTCTTTGAAAACTTATTTACAATGAATCTGAATCGGGTATAATATAAATATGCATTTGGTGGTTGCTTACGATATTGTTAACGATAGAACAAGAGTTAAGTTTGCGAAAAGTATGAGTCGCTATCTGGAAAGGGTCCAAAAATCTGTTTTTGAAGGAGAGGTAGATGATAGGATTTATGAAGAAGTGAAAAAAGAAATATGGAAGATAATTAATCCTGATGAGGACAATGTAAGAATATATCATCAGTGTGCAAGGTGCAAACCATTAACGGAAGTTTTTGGTATAGGGGTATGGATACCAGAGGAGGAAGGGGATGAGGTTATTTAATGATGCGCAGACCTCCACCAAATTTTGCGTGGAAATCGAAAATAACGGAAAATCCAATGGTTATGAAATTTTCCATTTTGGGGGTCTGCGATTTTATAACTATCGGAAAATGCGTGGAAATCTAAAAATCAATACTGGGAGGGGGGGAGGGGTTTTAAAAAGGGAGGGGGGGGTCTGCGAAAATGCCTCTAAAAAATACGAAAAATCCGATAGTTGGAGGGGGTGCTGTGAGAATACCTTGCCCGATCAGTAGGGTTTTGAGACACGAGACCCCCTTTTAGACCCCCTTTTCCTCCCAAGCCCGGGTGAGAATACCTTGCCCGATCAGTAGGGTTTTGAGACTTGGGGGACCTCGGGTTTCTGTTTGGAATTTTCCATATGTGAGAATACCTTGCCCGATCAGTAGGGTTTTGAGACATCTTGGTCTTTTCATTTTAGAATGATAAATTTTTAATGTGAGAATACCTTGCCCGATCAGTAGGGTTTTGAGACAGAAAGAAGATTTATCAATGTATGCAATATCAGATGCCCCAGTGAGAATACCTTGCCCGATCAGTAGGGTTTTGAGACTAGGAAAGTTAATTGGCAATCCTTTCAGATGAAATATGTGAGAATACCTTGCCCGATCAGTAGGGTTTTGAGACAAAATTCTGAATATCAAAGATAAACTGGCTGCCGGGTGGGTGAGAATACCTTGCCCGATCAGTAGGGTTTTGAGACTATTATATTTTTTATCATCAATTGATAAAGTGAATTTTACGTGAGAATACCTTGCCCGATCAGTAGGGTTTTGAGACAGAAGGAGGAGGAGGAGAGGAAGGCTCTTTTTTCGGTGAGAATACCTTGCCCGATCAGTAGGGTTTTGAGACACCTGTGCCCCAAAGATTTACGGACTCACATAGCGTGAGAATACCTTGCCCGATCAGTAGGGTTTTGAGACCTTCATCTTTCTTATCTTTCTTCATCTCTTACCTCGTGAGAATACCTTGCCCGATCAGTAGGGTTTTGAGACTGATGATAAAGTTGATTGCCCGCCAATATCATAATAGTGAGAATACCTTGCCCGATCAGTAGGGTTTTGAGACAAGTGTTATATTTTCCAACACTCTCCACTGTACGAACTGTGAGAATACCTTGCCCGATCAGTAGGGTTTTGAGACCCCATCATAGAGACGGATTTTTGGAAATTCCCCCCAAAACAGTGAGAATACCTTGCCCGATCAGTAGGGTTTTGAGACCCCGCAGGACAAATTATATCCCCCATTTTCTGTTTAACCTGCGGTGAGAATACCTTGCCCGATCAGTAGGGTTTTGAGACATTACTTTTCCCATGGCTTACCTCCTTGTTTTTGTTTTGTGAGAATACCTTGCCCGATCAGTAGGGTTTTGAGACAATTTCGAAATCCCCAAATATTTTTTTCAACTCGTGTGAGAATACCTTGCCCGATCAGTAGGGTTTTGAGACCCTCTAAAATTTTTTCCAGGTTCTTCATTTTAAACCTCCGTGAGAATACCTTGCCCGATCAGTAGGGTTTTGAGACCTTTTTCGTTGCAAGTTCAATTTGTGAGGGAGCATGTTTGGTGAGAATACCTTGCCCGATCAGTAGGGTTTTGAGACTTGAGACCTGGCTGGTAAAGGGAAGGTTTACTTCCCTTTACGTGAGAATACCTTGCCCGATCAGTAGGGTTTTGAGACTATTTGAAAAATATTTCTCATCTTTTTTCAAAACTCACACTGTGAGAATACCTTGCCCGATCAGTAGGGTTTTGAGACTGAAAAGATTTTTCCTATATCTTTCATTTTAAACCTCCTTTCAAAGTGAGAATACCTTGCCCGATCAGTAGGGTTTTGAGACGACGGTAAAATCATTGAATTCGACTTTTTTAAACTTTATGTGAGAATACCTTGCCCGATCAGTAGGGTTTTGAGACGGAGAATCACTCCTAGAACTTGTCTCGGGTATTTCTTCTTGAAGTGAGAATACCTTGCCCGATCAGTAGGGTTTTGAGACTTTACCAAAACTTTTTTCATAGCTTGCGTATTACGACCCAAACTGCGCAGGTAATCCAATCCAAATTGCATAGGGAATACGGAGCAAACTGCATAGGCATTACGATTC